>PVBE012498291.1_pt1 | contig 44370 bp, 21 predicted proteins | sample 1631181 | NCBI WGS metagenome assembly PVBE01 (sample SAMN08397723, study PRJNA350692) | Marine metagenome, whole genome shotgun sequencing project. | isolation source: water | place: Pacific Ocean | collected 2012-04
GCCGTGGACGAACTGGCCACTCCGTCTTCGCGGACGTACCCAGAGAGTGTGTAAGTCAGAATATCTATCGCGAGGGCGAAGTTAAGGGTGGTGTCTGCAGATACCGTGACGGACTTGGTCTGAGTTTTGTAACCAGACTTCTCTGCGGTAAGAGTCATTCCGCCACTTACGCCAACGATCTGGTAGCTGCCGTCATTGCCCGTCGTTGCGGACTTGCCCATATGCGGACCATCAATGATCTGCACAACGACGCCGGCAACAGTGTCACCGACGCCGGCAGCGTGCAGCGGGTCGGCAATATTGGGGTTGGCATCGATCAGGATCTCATCTGGTTGCTCACGTTCTCTGGACTGCTCACCAAGAACGGCCTCGCTACCTCGTCCGAAGCCGCCGACTTCATTTCCACCGGTGTCGTCTCGGAAGTAACCCTCAAAGCCCGATGTTGCAGGACCTTCTGTGACTGTCCCAGAGAGTGTGTACAACTGACTGGCTGGTGGCGTGGGACCGGTTGGAGTGCTGCCACCCCCGCCGCCTCCACCTCCACAGGACACTATCGAGAGTGAAAGCACGAGAAGTGTTAGAGCAACTCGAACTACAGCCGCTACGACCGAGGGCGATTGCTTCACGATCCTGCTTCTCCTCCCTGACTTGCCTACCCGTGATTAACCCTGCAAATCTTACTGGTCGAAAACCAATTGAGTCACTCTAGCTCCCTTAATATGAAGGTTCCCAGGACCCCTTGATCATTACGAAATTTTCACTAAGAGTTTTATCGGCAGGACGCAGTCCAGCCCTTTCCAGTACTTCCAGGTTCACAGTTGCACCATTACTAGCGGTTTGCTAGCGTCGCCGGGGAGATCGGCCGGTGAGGTTATCACCAGCGATGCAAGATTTAAGAACGGAGACAGATAATGAAGCGATCAGCCCCCGTCGTACTACTAGTGATCTGCGGACTTTTGAGCCTCGCGGGATGCCAAGCACCGAGCACAGAGGGACACCGTGTGGCCGTCATCCGTTACCAACACGAGACATGCACCTTTTGTCCAGGGGGTGACACCGAAATTGAAGGCTGGACCCGTTTTCGTCCATATCTGACTCGTGAGGAGGTGCTGTCCGCCGGCAACTACGTGCGTGGATTCGTGCATCAAGCTGGGGACTACGGGGACATCGAGCTCCTCGGTGTGACCTCACCTGACACCGTCTTCGGCGGTTCCTCACGTAGCTGGAACTCGCGCGCCAGCTTCGAACACTTTATGGAAATGATCCTAGACGACTTGCGTGCCCAAATGCCGGTTGACGGAGTCTATTTGGCACTGCATGGAGCGATGGCGACACGTGAGATAGCCCGCCCGGAAGCCGAGATCGCGCGCCGCGTCCGTGAGACCGTCGGCGACGGGGTACCAATCGTCGGCACGTTCGACTTGCACGGCAACGAGGACGCAGAGTTTTTGCGCTGGGCTGACGGCGCCTTCGTCACCAAGCGCTTCCCCCACTACGACGCCTACGTGCAGGGACAGCGTGCGGCACGATACATGCGGAGCATCATGCGCGGCGAGTACCGGCCAGCAAAGGCGTCTCGGAAACCACCTGTGATCACGGCTACCGTACTGCAATGGACCGGAGCATCCCCATCGATGGACATCATGGAACGTGCCCGTCGCTGGGAGTCGCGGGTGCCGGGGGCCTTCGTGAGCGTTCTATATGGCTACCCCTGGTCGGATGTGGAAGATGTCGGCGCCACGGTTCACGTGATGACAAACAACGATCAGACGCTCGCCGATGACATCGCAGACGATATGGCAGACTTCATCTGGAGCGTGCGCGGGCAATTTGCTCACGGCGATTTCCCGATGCCAGACGAGGCGGTGCAACGCGCCCGCGAGGCAATCGACGCGGGCGCAGTGCCTGTCGTGCTCGGTGACCACTCCGATAGGCCGGGGGATGCAACGTGGGTCTTGGGGGCACTGTTAGAACAAGGCGTCGAAGGGTTCTTGTACGCCGCGCTGACCGACGCTCCGGCCCTGGAGGCGCTCGAGGCAACAGGTGCGGGGCCGGGGGATCCATTCGATCGAGAGGTGGGCGGCTACACGGGTCCTCAGGCCGGCGTGCCGGTGCGCCTGACAGGAACGCTACGGTACCTAGGCCCGGGGGGCAGCTACCCAACCGTCGCCATTATTGAGATCGCGGGTGGCAGCTTCGTTATGATCACGCCAGCATACATGCAATTCACCGAGCCCGAGCAGTTGCGCTTCGGGCCCTTGGACCCAGATAGTTTTGAGGTCTTCGTGGTCAAGTCACGGGTGCACTTCAGGCGAGGCTTCGATGAGACTGGGTATGCCCCGTCGATTGTCGTGTTCGAGGCGCCTGGGCCCTGGGTGGGAACCACACGACTTGATGGTCTTGACTATCAGCATGCACCGATCGACCGTCTCTATCCGTTCGGCAGCCCAGACGCCGAGCGTTGGCCGCAGTGACCGGAACAATGTCCGACAGCCCAAGCAAGCTACCGCCGAGACCGTCACCGTCTGCACGGCTCTGTCTTCGACATCCAGTCCACTGTTAATCCAACGCGACGCTTATGCTAGTTTGAGCCTGTGGTAGCGGCCGGTTTTACAAGATTATGGGAGGCTTTGATGTCGCAACGTTGCACTTTTCGGCTCATCGTCCTAACCATCGTAGCCATCGTGCTGTTCGCCAGCCCATGGGCGACAACACTTTCGACAGGCACCCCCTTGGGCAGACAATTACCCAAGGACCCGGCGGAGGCGATGGCCTTTTTTGAGGGTGACGTAGAGGAATGGGGCAATGGCCCAGTTAGCTACCTGTTCCTTTCCGAAGAGCTGAAAGAATGGAAAGAGTTCGAAACCAACGAAGAGCGCCTTGAATTCATCCAGTGGTTCTGGGACCGACGAGATGACGACCTCCGCGACTCCCAACATCCGTTCAGAGAAGGTTTCTACACGCGGGTCGCTCACACCAACCGGCGTTTCTCGGAATTTCCGCGTGGCTGGAGGTCGGATCGCGGCCGCGTCTGGATTGTTCTAGGTCCTCCGGACAGCGCCACGACCGACTTCGCTACCGACTTTTCTGCTGAACTGGAGATATGGACCTACAACACCTATGGTGGAATTTTACGATCTGCGGCCGTCATCACGGGTGAGGCTAGCGCCCTGGGTGAGATGCAAATTGCATTCATCAATCTAGGTCCGGGCACACGGGAAATCTATGGGGGTGTCGGACGTGGAGGCTGGCCCCAGTACTTGTACAGAGCGTTCGAGATCGTCAGGAAAGCGATAGTCCTAAATCCGACGCTGAAAAGAGACTAATCTGGCAAGGCGTTGGCGTGATTGGTCAATGTGTCGGTAACACTCACTAGCCGCAACGCCTGCAGGCCCAACGTTCCCTAAGTTGTGTCCTACTTGCGCTTCGGTTCCCGCATTTCCTGGCGTAGCGCATCCAGAAACGGCTCTGGGACAGAAAACTCCAAGTCCTGAGCTTGGTGGACGTGCTTCCAGGCATCGGCATACTCCTCCCCGCCATACAGGGAGACCGCGAGCCTGAAGTGAGCATCAGCGTTATCTGGTGTTAGTCGAACGACCTCCCCATACGCCTTGATCGCCTCATCGACGTCACCCAGCTGCCCCCAGATATTTCCAAGGGCATAGTGCGGCCCAGCGTCCTCAGGGTTGGCTTGCACCGATTTTTGCAGAGCGGCAACGGATTCCTGGACCCGGCCCTCCGTAGCCAAAACGTTGCCCAGTGCCAAGTATGCCTCGGCATGAAGGGGGTCAACTTCGACCGCACGTTGCAGCGCCGCTATACACTCCTCTATCCGCCGTTTCCCGAATAATGCCTGGCCAAGCCTAAAGTGCGCTTCGGCGTACTCAGGATCTAACTGCACGGCCTCCCCGTACGACGAGATCGCATCGTCAAGTTGCGCTAAGTTCCAATGGACAAGCCCCTTATTGAAATGCGCTTGGGTCAGCTTCGGGTCGAGTTCGAGGGCGTTTTGAAAGGACTCTAACGCTTCTTCAAACTTGTCTTCGCCGATCAGCTCAACGCCGCGAGCATTGTGCTGCGCCGCATTCATCCCGCGCTGCCCACGCCGTTGGCCTCTTTGGCCTCGTTGCTCTTCGCCCGATGCCGTCTCGGCTAAGACCCCACCAGTGGCAACAAGCAGTGCCAACACTAAGGCAAAACGCCGTCGACGCAGTGGGAGAAACCGCAGGGTGGTTCTGTGATCATTCGGCATTGTCTAGTCGTTCCGTGTCCCCGGCAGCCCCACATTCGGCGAGCCGCACCGTTCCGGCATCATTGATGCCTCATAAAAAACACGCGCGCCGTACACAAGGCACGGCGCGCGCGTTGTCAAAACCGCCCAGGCTAGAAGGTGAACCTAGTCGTGAGCTGTACAGCCGCAGCTGACTGCCGGCTACGTCCCTCTAGGAAGTTCGGGTTCCACTCTTGGTTGGCGCCCCTGTAGTTGTACTGCTGGAAATCACCCCAGTTGAAGGGGTTAAACATTTCTGCAGCTACCTCAACGCGGCGTGAAGGACTACCGAGCTCAAACTCTTTTCCGAGTTTGACGTTGAGGAACATGGCATCCGCAGCTTTGACCTGACCCTCGTCGCGGGTTGGGTACTTAAACCGGACGGTGGTGGCCAGCGGGTTCGACTCCGAGTTGCCAGTGGACGATACGACCGTCGAGGGTCCAAAGACCGGATCTGCCTCATCGAGCCTTGTCATGATGTTGCCCGACCAGGGACCAGCCTGGATGCTGAAGCTACCAGTGGCAACGATACCCCACGGCCCATAATACGTGCCGCCAAACCGCAGGGAGTAATTTCTCCAGGTCGGGCAGTAGGTCGAGGTAGAACCACCACCGTAGCTGTTGTCATCACGCCGGCCACGCGGCATCCAGATGCACTTTGAGTTGGGATACGCGTCTGGCTGGATATAGCCCGCCGGATCGGTGGGATTCCAGGTGCCGTCGAGATGCTGCCACTGGCGGTTGATACCGGCCATAAACTGCCAGTTGTTACTCATCCGCTTTGCGATGGTGATCTCTATGGCTCGGTACTCGAGCGTGTCCCAGGTGTTGTTGCGCAGCTGATTGATTCGGCCCTCGTCCGGGTCAATCTTCCCCCATCCGCCAAAGGGCTGGTTCGGTCCACTCGGCCAGTAACCATTGATGTCATAGTCTGCGTAACGATGCTTGACCGAGCGGGCAACGAAAGCAGCGTCAACAGCGATGTCGCCAGCAAACTGCTTGCGCACCCCGATGATCGCCTCATCCGTATAAGGCTGATGCAGGTCAGCAGCGATCCGCTCAGCTTCAAGCGCTGCGCTCCCCGCTGCCCGGAAGCGTTCGGTCTCGAAAACGCCGTCTAGGTTGTTGTCATACTGACGGGTTCTCGAAACATTACCGCCAACCGATACGTTGGTCGAGTAGTCGCGACCGTTCATCTGCTCATGGACCCTGTTGAGGCTTCCACGAATAATAGTCGTGCCATCGTCGGTGAGCGAGTAAGCGAAGCCAAGCCGCGGTCCGATCGCCACGTCATTCATCCTGTCAAAGTCGAAGATGTTGTCGTGGCGGTTAACGAAGTCAGCACGGACACCGATATTGAGCGTGAGGTTCGGGGTCGGGTTCCAACTGTCCTGCAGATAGATCCCAATGTCGCGGTCGACGTTGTTTACCCGTTCAAGAACCGTCGGAGAGTAGCTCTCACGGAAGAACGGAATCGTACCCGCAGATGGGTTGTCTTTATCTATCCAGACACGATGCTCCGATGTGAAGCCGCCGTTCATGTAATTGGTCGTGTCGTGCCTGGTTCCGCGGGCGAAGAACAACCCGGTTTTGAACTCATGCGATCCACCCATGTCATCGACGAAGTAGTTAACGTCCGCCTTAGCCTGGTAAAAGGTGGAAGGGCCAATGGTGGCTGTCGTACGGTTGCCAGCCAGCACCAGGACACCGGTACCCGTAATCAGCCCACTCGATATATATGTGTCTTCGTGGACGCTGATCTGCGGACCGGAGAGTCCATAACCAGACAAAGCTTCAAGCGAGGAGTACGACGAGGTCCTGTTGTTGTAGGAGAGCACGATCTCAGAGCTGAGATTGCCACTGTAGATCGAGGTTAGCTTCGCACCGAATAGGCTGCCACCAGTGTTGCGGTAGTTGAACCGCTCTGCGTGGTGCTCGCGATCTCCCGAGGCGTCGAGAAGATCGTACTGGTAATAAGCGTTGAGCATATGGGTATCACTCAGCGCCGCAGTAATTTTTGCGTACGGGAAGAAGCCATCGTAGACGTTATTAAAGGGCTCAAAGTTCGGGTTGTATTGCTTGAGAAACTCAACGTCTCGCTCGGTGCGCCCAATTCCAGCCTCGTTGGATGCCCACCTGCCCGAGGTAAAGAACCAAACCTTGTCCCTCTTGATCGGTCCGCCAAGCGAGAAGTCGATTTGGTTGTTCTTGTGCACAGTCGGCGACGCTTGACCCCCAGGAGGGGTGTTGTCACCGTTCCAACTCATCGGTTGGAGGTTGTTGGCAAGAGAGCCGTGGAAATCGTTACCACCGCTCTTGGTAACAATATTGATCTGCAAACCGGTACCCATCGGGGACGAAGCATCGACACCGCCGCTACGTACCTCGATATCAGCGATCATGTCGGTGCTCATCTGCAGGTAAGTAGGCTGGGAATCACGATACCCAACGGCACTCTGTCCCTCCACCTGGATGACGTGGGCAAAGTGCTCTGTGGCGTGGCCAAAATAGACCATACGACCACTGCCATCATCAAACGGGCGGGCGTTAACGCCTGGGGTCATCTCAAGGAAATCTGTCCAGTTCTTGCGACCCTGAACCGGCACAGCTCGCTGGAATTCACCGTCGATGTTGAACACCTGTCCGGGGTTAGCAATGTCGATCATCGGAGTATCACCGGATACCGTAACGGTTTCCTCGATTCCACCGAGTTCTAGGCTGACGTCAATACGAAAGGTGTTGCCAGCACGGGCAGCAATTCCTTCACGAACGATCGTCTTGAAGCCCGCTAATGAGTACGTAATCGTGTACTCGCCTGGCGGTAAGTTCACCAAACGATAACGGCCTGTCACGTCACTGTAGGCAACGCGGCTACCCAGCATGCCTGCACTCTCTGCAGTAACCGTAGCTCCAGGAATTGGTACCCCGTCTGGGTCAGAGGCGTACCCAATGATGGTTCCGCCGCTTTCCTGCGCGGACGCGAAACTGACAAAGAAGAATGAAACAAAGACGACAGCAAGAACGGAACGCAGAAAACTGCGAGGCATTACTTCCTCCAGTCGATATATAGAGCCCCAAGGGCCATAAAATTTCTCACCACATTTATCAGTCAAACTAGCTTGTTGAGACAAAAGCACACGAAACACAATCAAGTCAAGTATAAGTACCCTGCCTGCCTTTATCGTTTATGAACTAATCCAATAATATGAAAACAACTACGCTCTTGTGGCACCTTCAGCAATCAACGCCGCGCTCGGCAGCGTCTCGATGTTCCAGCAGAGATCCAGAAGCTGTCGCACCTGGGGCGTCGGCAGAACACCGTCAGCAAGGCCTATGAATTTCGCTTCCAGGTCAGCGTCGGTCATTGGATTCTCCACGCTGCCGATTGCATGCTCGATGAACTTCTCCAAACGACGACCATCCTTCAGGGTAATGGTGATCCCTGCCTGGTCCTCGTGGAGTTCAGGATCCACGACTGTAGCAACGCGGTCACGCAACGAGACGGTAACCGGATTGCGGACGGACTCATCGCTAAACTGCTGCACTCCACCCGCCCCATCGATGATCGCAGCGGCTGCTGCATGATAGACACTAAACTTGCCCTCGAGGCCGGTCTGCGGTGTTTTCTTGCCCGTCAACTGCAGCACCAGCGGATGAACCTGGAGTTCGATGCCTTCGATCTGGTCGGCTGTTAGCCTGTGCTCGTTTCGCAATTGAATGCAGCCATCGATTGTTGGGTGGATCACAATTCCGCACGCAAAAGGCTTGTACGCATTGAGCAAAACCTCGTAAGTTTCGCCCAGTCCTTCGGTAATCTCTGAATAGTTCGGGTCCCTGCTAAGCACATTGGCCCATCCGTTACTGGCCTCGAGGACCTCTTCGGAGCTGGTGTAATCGTGCGAGGCCAAAAGAGCTGCGGTAAAGCCGCTTTGCGCCGCTCGGCCTGGATGAAAGGGCTTAGTCATTGTGCCAAACATCACCTTCAAGCCTACCGGTTGCGTTGCGGCAAGCCCGAACGCCCACAGCATTTGCTGTTCGGTCAGACCAAGCAGTCTGCCGGTAGCCGCCGCTGCGCCAAACACCCCCGCGGTCCCAGTAATGTGCCAACCCATGTCATAGTGCGTGGGATACACAGCGTTGCCGATTCGACACTCCGCCTCGATGCCGAGCACTAGCGCGTTGAGAAAATCACGGCCGGAGACTGGTTGATACTCGGCTAGAGCCAATATTGCCGATGCGACCGGGCCCGCCGGGTGGATTACCGTTTTTAGGTGCGTGTCATCGAAATCGAAAACGTGTGAGCTGATACCGTTCATCAGCGCTGCATGAAGTACGTCCATACGCTCGCTGCGCCCAAGCACGCTCGCTTGAGCAGGGCCCGAAAACGGGGCGAGTGCTCCCATAGCATTATCGACTGTCTCGTGCCCCGACCCACCTACCGCACAGCCGACCCAGTTCAACATGGTACGCGTCGCTTCCTTACGCACGTTTTCAGGCAGGTCCTCTGTACGCGCCGAGACAACGTAGCGGGCGAGGCTCCGGGTCACATCTTTCGCGGGCTGGGCATCACCCTGAAGTGGGGCGCCAACGCTCTTACTATCCGCCTTGGCGCTGGCAACCAAGCTACTAGCTTCGGCGCTTGAGACCAGGCCGGTGAAGGTCAAAGCACGAACGAAACTGCGGCGGTCAAGCTGAAACATATTTGGATCTCCTTGGATAGGGTATTCAGGGCAACGACAGCCAAAAACGAGGGGAAATTGTGCCCCTCGGTCGTTGCGCTCGCAACGAACCTGTCACCATCTCAGACACGTCACTACCGTCTTGCAGGCACAATGGGCAGGACCACATGGGATGGGTGAGCGACATCATGATAGATCGAATTGTCGGCCACTATCATTCGCCGGTGCTTCCCAAGTGGCTCCCCGGTGTTCGGGTTCACGTCGAATCTAGGAAAGTTGCTGCTCGAGATGTCAATCCTGATGCGGTGTCCCTTCTTGAACACGTTCCCCGTCGGGAATGGCTCGATTACGAACTCGTAGACATCGCCGGGAATCATGAACTCCTGTTCTTCAGGAGAATTCCGATACCGGGCCCGAATTATGCCGTCAGTCAAGTTCATGTCGAAACCAGACGGGAAGTCTTGGCTCGGAGGGTAAACATCGACCAACTTGGCCGTGAAATCCGTATCGACAGCCGTAGATGCTGCGTACAGCGTTACGGTGATCGGGCCCACCACTTCGACATCTGCCTCGAGCGGCTCCGTCTGGAACACCACCACATCGGGCCTGGTCTTGAGTGGCAAATAAGGAGGCTTCGACCCGTAGAACCCATTCTCTGATCCGCCACGGAGGCTCTTAAATTCCCTGGTGCGCTGGTCGTAAGGACCCCTCTTGAGAGCGCCAGAGAATGATCCGCCGATCGTCGGCACCGGATCTTGGGGATCATATCGGTAGGTTGTCGGTGTAACGTCCGAGGCGGGCGCCACCTTCCCCAAGGTTCCGTCATCATGGAAGTAATATTTCACGAACTCCGTGCTCGACAGCGGCCATTCCGTTTCCTCTCGCCAATAACCACCGTGATACAACCTGCCGTTCTCGTCCTTATGACCATCCCCGGTTCCCATCACAAACAATCTGATAGACGGCCAATCGCCAACACCCGTGGCTACACCTTTCAGGTAGTGGTCGAACCAGCGTAGATGGAATTCGCGGCCAAAATCGAGAATTGCGGCTTCGGATCCGAACTCCACGTCGCCGGAGCTTGAGCGGGTATTGCCACCATGGTCCCAGGGACCCATTAGCAGCTGTATCGGCGACTGCTTGGTCCTAGCGAGGCCAACATAGTTGGCGACCGTGCTCCCGGCATAAGTGTCGTACCAGCCGCCAACGTGCAGCATCGGGATGTCTGACGTTCCGGCGTAGTAGTCCTGCCAGTTGACACCTAAACCCATCCAATACTCGTCATAATCCCCGTGCGTCAACATTTCCAGGATGTAGTTCTCGAACTCGGGCGCCACGGACAAGGGGTTAAGCCCTTTCCTGATCGGCATAGCCGCGAACCACTTCTCGACCGGCTCAGCTTCCATCATGGCTCTTACAACCGGGTCATCCGATTCCGCAGCAACCTGGCTCCAGGCCCAACCAACCTGCTGTCCTAACTCGAACGCACCGTGGTTGCGGACTTTGATTTCCCACCCGTTGTGGAGACCTCCAAAGTTGAGCACAAGAGTTTTGAGATTGGCGGGATTCATCTTGGCGGCATCCGCCTGTGTGTGTGCTCCGTAAGAAGTGCCCCACATACCGACTTGACCATCCGTGTACGGCAGGTCCCCAATCCAATCGATTGTGTCGTACCCGTCGCGGGCGGTGACGTGATCGTACTTACTGAACGTCCCTTCCGATTTATATGTCCCGCGGATGTCCTGCAGAATCACGACATAGCCGTGACGGACGAAGTACTTGGCACTCTCGACGAGCCCCTGGCCCTCCTTGCTATATGGGGTCCGCTGCAACAGGATCGGAAGCTGGTCTTCTACCGGTTCACCGTTCAGGGCTGGACGATAGATGTCGGTTGCAAGGTTGACACCGTCCCGCATGGGAACCATGACGTCTTTGTCAAATAAGACCGCTTCGTATGAAGAGCCACCCTGGCCTGATGCAGACGCATCCGCAATCAAACTCGGTATGTGCTGAGGCATCAGTACACTGGCTAAGGACACCGCTGCCGCCATCAGCAGCAAAGCACCGACAGTCAGTTTCAGCCGGTGGTTGCCATGCTCTAACCTACCCTGCCCGGAATCCACTACGCTTGATTCACTCATGATCGACCTTCTCCTTAGCTAACCCTTGCCTCAAGGATCAGCCGTACGAGCTCGCCAAATTCCGAAGAACTGACTCTATTTTCACTGATATCGGTATTAACCCGGTGCACGATGACCAGATCATAGGCTGGCACCACCAGAATATAGTGACCCCCTGCTCCACGGGCGGTGTACCCACCGTCGGACAGATCCACGCCCGGTAGGTGCTTGCCGTTTGCCGCAACCCACCACATATAGCCATAGCCGCCTGAGTCGCCGGCGTCCGAGTAGGAGGCAACCGTCGCCCGGATCCAGTCACGGGGAACAATCTGTTCGCCGTTCCAAGTTCCTTCACGGAGAAAAAGCAGGCCAAAACGAGCCATATCCCGAGCGGTCATCCGAAACGGGTAGGCAGGATGAACTGAGTCCGCCCCCGCGACGTAGGCACCGTCCGCTGGCTCATAATCCTGCATACCAATGCGGTCGGCGATGTGGCGGCCGAACTCGCGGTGGATGTCCGTCTTGGTGAGGTTCCTGAAGATCGTGCCTAGGGTGTTGAAGTCCCAGTTGTTGTAGTACCAAAAGGTGTCAGGCTCGTGACTGTGCCGCGCCGGCCGCCGCGCAGCCATGCCCGCAGTCTCGTACAGCGCAGGGTGGTACACACCCGAGCGAGCTTTGAGCAGCATGTGTACTGTTGCGCTCTTCTCTAGTTCACTAAGTGAGGGCTCATTATCGTCGATGCCGAGTGACTCCATCGTCGCATCGAGGTCAATCTCACCCGCGGCCACGTGGATCCCGTACATCGCCGCGAGGAAACTCTTGCGGATCGAGTGGATGTTGAACTTGCGTTCGGTCTCACCCCACTGATCGACAACGATGCCGTCAGCGACAATCATGACCGCCGCGGTGTTGATTGTCTCCGTGTAGGCTTGGGCGGCCGACAGCGCTTCGGCTGAATAACCGCTGTCCTCGGGCGTAGCGGCAACCTCCCACGACTCGCCAGGCGTCGGAGATGCGGCCGCTACAGTGTCGATCGCGGACTCATCGGTTGGCGACGTCGCGGCCGCGCACGCTTGACCAAGCGCGGCAATCAGCAGAACGAGGCCGGCAACTTTAAGCCTACCGTGAGCCTTTGGAGCCTTTAGGAATCCAATCTGTCCAAATAACAACCTTTTCATCCCTGTATAGAACACCAACATTGTCAGGACCGCTACTAAACCGTTTACTACGTATGACATAGAGAAGCTCCTCTGAAAGACACGCCGGGAACGCCTTTTGGGGGAATACTCAACAGGACTCAAACACCTGAACTCTATGACGACATTGGACGAGTTTCCCTGGAAACAAGGCAATTCTCCCTGAGTACTTCAAATCACCGTCTCTCGTTCAATTCCGGTACCTATTCAGGCATCAGCGCACCGCCACTTCAGGAGGTCGAAGTTCGTTCCATCGGTTAATAAACGCCACAGCCGCGTTCACCATGACCTCGGTTGAGATGCGACCCCGCTCCACTGTTGACTCGCTCAGGTCACGTTCGCCCCACACACCAGTCGTTGACATCTCATCGGACGATGTTCCCTTGCCGGTGGATGCGTCTTTGAGTCCCTCTGCCAGGAAGACCGCGAGGGCCGTGGGGTCCCCAGCGACCACTTCGGGGAGCATTGCCTCTAGGTGATCGGGGAGCGTCAGTTCGGCGTTAATAGCTGCAGCCATGTCGACGAGCTCCGGAATGAGGTACATCGAGGTTGATGTCTCGTTTGTCCCGCCGTGTCGATCGAGCACTCGTTCCGATGGCCGGGCTTCAGTGTCACCCGCTACGGCTTCCCGGTCCTGAAACGGACCGAGGACGGCACCTAAATCAACAGCTATCCCTGCAGTCTCCTGATTGATGCGATCCACAATGAACGTAGTAATCGCCCGGTTGCCCCCATGTGCGTTCAGGATCAGGAAGCGCTTGAAGCCGTGGTGTATCAAACTTTTCACCGCCTCGACGTAGACTTCCTGAACGAGTGTGGACGGGAGTGTGATCGTCCCCTCGAACCCCATATGGTAGGGCGATTGCCCCGGGAGGAGAATGGGGGCAACCAGGACGTCGGCCTGCTGAGCGATTAACTGGGAACGTGTGACACCATTCAGGTAATCCGTCCCAATGGGCAGATGCAGCCCGTGCTGCTCTAGGGAGGCCACGGGGATGATAACCATATCCGAACGCGTCCGAAGATCCTGAACATCGGGAACAGTCATGTGCGGCAAATAGTTCGTGATCTTTTCCATCGTGGGCAGAACAGATTGCTGGGCTCTCACGTCGGGTGCCGTCAAGGTGGACAACACGAGTACGAGTAGTGTCCGAATCGTTACGGCCAGGATCGAACGAATCATGAGTACCTCCAGGAGCGTTTGTAAGAATTTTGTGGAAGCTACTATCTGCATACATCTACCACATCACGGAAGCTGCGACAGAAGGTGTTGGCATTCATCCCGACGCCGTCATTACCACTGAACTGTGGCAGATGCCGGTGTATCTCTAGTGAGCCGTTGCCACCTGCAAAGCGAACAGAACTGGCCCAGAATCGGCTGCGCTGGCAGCCTACTGTACCGAGCTGACCTGCTGCCAGAGACGGAAAAAGTTGCCACCCATCGCCTTACCGACCTCGTCGTCGGTGTAGCCGAAATCGAGCAACCCATCGATGATGGCGCGGAAGTTAGCCTCGTCACCAAAAGCGTCGATGTAACTCATGCCGCGCAAGTCGGAAGCGATCGCGACATGGTCGATGCCGACGAGTCGCTTGACGTGATCGATGTGCCGAACCATCTCCTCTATGGTCTCGAGATCGGCGGTCGGCCAAATGCCAACCACGCCATCAGCAGCAGCAATTGCACGGATTTCCTCGTCTTCAAGGTGGCGGTCTTTATCTAAACGTGCTTTGACTCCCGTGTGGCTAAACACGACCGGATACGACGAAATTTTGATCGCGTCGATAATCGTCTGAGTGTTCGCGTGGGCCAAGTCGAGAACTATTCCCAGCCTGTTGGCCTCGCGCACGATATCGCGGCCAACGTCGCTCAGGCCGCCTTCGTCGTAAGGCGGCGTCTGATTTGAGCCGATCGTATTGTCAACAAAGTGCATCAGCTGTACCAGGCGGACACCACGATCGTACAAATCGCGCAGGTTCTCCACGCTGCTCTCAAGTCCGTCAGCCCCCTCTAGGGCCGGCATCAACGAAACCCGCCCGCTCTGCTTGGCAGCCAACACCGCTTCGGGGCTCGTCGCGTGTACCGCGTCCCCGGCATCGATCGTTCGTTGCACGCGCGCCAGCCTGTCAAGCGTAAAGGCAAAAGCCTCTCCGGGAGCAACTGGATACACATCGTTGCCTCGCAACCGCGGCACTTCGCTTCCGTCGGGTTTCACATATCCACCCTGGAAGGCAGCATCTGTACTGACGTTACAGACCACAAGGTCGATCAGACCGCGTCGATAAAGGGCGACTTCTTCGGCACCGATGCGCTCAACGTTAGCCCGATGGAAGCGACTCGGGTGAGCGTGTATGTCTGCAAAGACATAGCGCTCGTGGATCGCGGCGATGCGTTGCTCTCGCCCCCGGAGCATGTCTTTCTCGTGTGCCAGTTTCTGATTCACCGTTTCGTAGATACGAACGGGGGCTTCCTTCGCTTGCACACTCGAAGAGAGCGGTAGGCAGACTAGAACACAGACCAGGGGTGATAGGAGGAACTTGTTTGTCCACATTTGCCTCTCCATTATCAGAAGGTCGAGAGCCACTCCGAGATTGTCGGCCAGTAATAGATGCCCAGAATAATCACGACTGTCTCTATCACGGCGAGGGCAATTAAAACCTGCTTCATTTGTTTTCTCTTCGCTCCACAGTACCGAAATCGAACTCGAAGTACACCGGTCGAGATAAGCGCTTTGAGCACCTAGGCCAACTCGTCACCACTGACCTAGCCCGGCCCTAGATCAAGGGCCTTGATCACCAGCCGATCCCGCAGGAACAGGGTTGTTCCTACGAGTGTCGGGGCCGTCCAAGATCTTCCTGTTAAGACTTCAGCACGCGAGTGGACGGTCATACCTGTGGGGGAGACTTGGGCAAGTACCAGGTTCCCGTCTTCATCGAGGAGTATCAATTTGCCGTCCGCGTACAACAGATGTGCGCGTGATAAACCACGCTCCTTCCATGCGGTAGTACCACTGCGAAGATCGAGGGCTGTGATGAAAGCAGGTCCAAACCCTCCGCTACTTCCATAGATAAAATCACCCAGTCGGATAGTGGTTCCGTACATGACCAGCATGTCGCGAGTGAACCACTCTTCTTTCACCATGGTGCCATCGCTTGTCCTGTCCAGCCGCAGTCCTCGACTGCCGCCGTTATAGGCCGATGAAACGAATAGAAGGTTGTCATCTCCCCAGGTCGGGGTCGTGTTGTTCATGTCGCCATCAGTGTCGTGCGGGTGGCTCCAGAGGATTTCTCCTGTGTCAGGATTGAGCCCGTTAATTGTTTGTCCGCCAACGACCACCAGCTGTGTCTGTCCTGCAAGATCTATCAATATCGGTGAAGAAGGAGAAATCAGAAAGTCGCCGCTTTTCCACACAAGAACACCGTTGTCCTGGCGAAATGCCATGACAGATTGGTCATCGCCACCAGCCGTTACGATTACGGTCTCCCCGTAAGCCAAGGGGCTGACTGCGTAGCCAGCTGTTACCGCAGGGCGTATTAACGTCGGCGGGGCGCCGTACTCAGTGACCAGGTCATGCGACCAGAGAAGTTTGCCGGTTTGCTTGTCAAATCCGTGAATTTGCTTGTTGGTACCCGCGGTAAACAAACGATCTCCAACCACCAGTGGGGTCGAGTGGGGACCAGCACCAAAGCGAAAATTAAGCGGCTGCGCTGCATACGAGTACTCCCAGAGCGTTTCGCCAGTGGTTGCGTCGAGCGAAATCACTGACTCCATCGCGGCGAACTCACCACTTCGCGACCCTTCCCGCTTGGGTCGATACATTGTGTAGAGTCGCCCATTTTCGACGATGATCGTCGAGTGACCATTGCCGAGCGGTCGGCTCCAGAGTTGCCGTGGACCGGTGTCAGGCCAGGAATCAGCCAGGCCGGTAGCGTCGGATATAAAGTTGCGATGTGGTCCACCCCACTGTGTCCATTCTTGCGTGGACTCAGTCGCAAGAACCTGACGCGCCTTTGCATTGGCACCTAGTTCGCGCCCCAAATCTGCTTGGGGTTGGCTCAGCGCTATCACCAAAGTGAGAATCAAGAACAACGGGACCGCTAACACCAACTTGCCCACTTTCCCCAGCGGAATACATAACCTTAATCTGACGATTCTCATGGAGAACATGATTACATATCCGGAATATTCTCCAAGCAAGAAAGTGTGGGAATAAGCCTGAACCTGCAGACTTATTCCCACTTAGCGTCTACGGCCCCTAGTAGATTCGGACCACTTGAGACCTCATCGAGGATTACCGCCTCATTTGTATTAAAAGTCCAGTTGCACTCCCGCGACCAGTGTCCGGGGCAGGCCTGGTCGTGCTCCATATGGCCGACGCGCAACAATATAGGCGCTATTCGTGAGGTTCTGTACAGCGCCAAACACTGCTACGCCCCTTCGCAATTCTACTTCGGTAGAGAAATCCCAGACGAAAAAGCTGTCGGTTGCGCTCAATGCGTCTATCGCGCCTTGGGATGCTTTGGTCCGCATCTGACTGCTATAGCTGGCATCGAGGCTAGCTCGCCACGAAGAAAGCTCAACACCAATCCCGAAAGCGAACTGGTGCTCCGGAAGGTAGGGCAATTTATCGCCTTCTTCCACAGTGCCCCAAGGCCCGTACTTGCTGTCGAACGAGTTTTCAAAAGAAGCGTCTGTGTAAGTGTACGTGCCACGCATTGGTATGGAGAAAATGGGGCTATCAGGAAGGGCAATCTGGTAACTTGCTGTCGCTTCAAGGCCACGTACCCCAACCTCACCGCCATTGTAGAGATCTCCGGTTCCCGTACCTCCTGAAGCTAGTGTGTCGGCTCCGAGGAGGTTGGAATAATCGTTTAGGAAAGTGGTTAGTTCAAACCCGAACCCACGGCGGTCGAACCGCGCACCAAGCTCGTAGTTGATGCTTTCTTCCGCGTCTGTGAATTCCTCAGTTCCGGGGCCGGGCGGGGCAAAGCCTTTATGCACTCCGCCGAAGATTCTCATCTCGGGGCTAACGTCATAGCCGAGTCCAATGCCTGGGACTGCAATGGTGAATTCGTTAGTACGTACGCGTGTTGGAGACAAGCGGCTTGGGTCCATTTTTGAGTAATCAGTACGAATCAACTCGATTGACTCGAAACGAACACCTGGAACTATGCTCCACCTCCCCCATTGAATCTGGTCCTGAACGAAAACGGCCCAGGCTCTTGCGTCGCTGATCCGGTTACTCTGGCTTCCAGCAGCTCCTCTTTTAGTAAGAGACATCAAGCCATCAACCATTTGGTAACCGTCCTCGTGCTGTAGGCGATCTTCCTGGTCTTCGTGGTAACGAAGTCCGAACTCAACTTGGTTAGTTACAGCCCCGATGCTGGGTCGCCAACCGAAGACAGTCTGTACTCCTTGACCGTAGTAGTTGCGACTGTTTGCTCGGACCTTCAGAGCGTTGGCGTCACTACTTGAACCTTTCGCAATGGCGAGCACATCTGCGTATTTCGCAGGATCACCAAACATTTTGGATAGCTTGGTGCCATCAATACTCTGGAGTTTGTACCAGTTTCGGAAAAACTCGTTACGGTAAGCGACGGCAGTAAAGTCGATGCTGGAAGTAAGGGACGCAAAATATCGCAGCTGATATTGGTCGTGTTCGGAACGAAAGACGTCCTCTTGAGACGCGGCGTAACGCCGCAGAGGGTCGGTGCGAAAATCCTCGTTCGTAAGCCCTAGATAAGTCTCGTCGGATACTTGTTTAGTCTTGCCCAGTTTTATTTCGAGAGATTGATAAACGGATGCATCCGGATCCGAATTGAGGCGAAACTTGGCCATATAATCCTGGATCTCGTGACCAGTATCGCCGCCGTTGTCGAGTTTCTTGAACCCGCCGGTCTGAATCTGATACGTCTCAAGGAGCCATCCGTAATTTCTTTGTGAGTCGCCGACTTGTAGTTGCAATCGGCCAGTGCTGTGCTCTCCGCCCGCTATACGCGCATTGATGCCCAGGTCGCTAGGTATTGGGGTCGACACCAAGTTCAGGGCGCCACCATTGGTACGGGGGCCGTACTTTATCTGGCTTGAGCCTTTGCGGATTTCGATCGCGGACATACGGCCTGCTGTAGGGAAGTAATACGCAGAGGAGGCAGCGTATGGTGCTGGGGCGACCAGCACTCCGTCCTCCATAAGTGTGATCTTTGAGCTTCGCTCACTCCCACTCCCACGGAGCCCAATATTGGGTCGCAAGCCGAAGCCGTCTTCATCTTGGATGTTCACCCCGGGCACTTGTCGGAGAATCCGGTGAATATCACCGAAGAGCGTTTTCTTCTCGTCCATTTGTGAACGAGTTATGAAATGAGCTGAGCCCGGAATGCCACGAATTGCAGCAGGGTCACCAACCACCATAACGCGCTCCTTGATGGTCAACTCCGCTTTTTCTTTCTGGGTCTTTGGTGGTTTTGGGTTCGTATTTTGTTGGCCAGCCTTTTCTTGGGGATCCTGGTACTTAATGCCCATGGCTGACGAGATGAGGTTAGGAGCAAATGTGGCCGATAGAAGGAAGGTCATTAAGACGAGGACTAGTCCTGGCCATGGTGTTTCGGAACGGATCATTGTAGAAACTCCGGACAACTCGGTAGGGTCCAATAAATGGATTATTTGAATGGATAACATAGCGCGATTGAGACTCGTTCTCAATTCAAAACAAGAAGAAATATGACCGAGAAATAAGGGTCAGATCATTTGTTCGCGAAGGCTTGGAAGAGCCGCCTAGTCTGAGCCTTCCCCTCCGCCGTCGAAATGCTCAGCGAACCACTCGAACATACGTTGCCAGTGATCGACGAAGTCCTCTGAAGTACTGGAGCGGCCCGCTCCGTGCCCACCAGCGGTGTAATGCACCCATACGACTTCTTTCCCGAGCCGACGCAACGCGTAGTACATCTCTCGTTGATTTGTCGCCGGCACATTCCAATCACCCTCTCCCGAAAGCATCAGGAGTGGTGTCTTAATTCTGTCCGCAAACATCACCGCTGAGTGCTCGACATACTTGTGTGGTTGCTCCCAAAGAGTCGCGCCGATGCGATCTTGACCGACCTCGGCCGCCGCATAGTTCCGCGTCGCAATCTTTGGGGAATCGCCAAGGAACGAAATGATATTTACCTTGCCGGACACGTTCGCTGCGGCCGCAAAACGATCCGTCTGTGTAATGAGCAGGTTGGTCGCGTAGCCCCCGTAGCTCTGTCCATACACACCCACTTTCTCCTCGTCGACAAGGCCGCGTTCGATTAACCTATTTATCGCGTTGGGAACTGCCTTCAGCCACGCTTCCCCCGGGTAGCCCTCCTCAAACCGAACGGATGGGCGAAACCCGAACCAACCCTGAGCCGTGATTAGGTTCATGTTCTCGTTGAAACCATTGTCAAAGAATTGCTCGTAGATCTCAGCAACTAGTGGGTATGTCCGGCCTGCTTCGTAATTAATCGGGTAGTAAAGAATGCCGTACAGGGCATTACCGTCAACGTCGAGGTACTCAACAAGTTCGGTGTTTGTAAGCGCGACATCTCCAAGCTGCGTGTTCATCGAAGTCAGTTGTGTCGGCACAGGGTAGTCGGAACCGGCCACCCAGATCTCATTAGGTAAATTGCCGTCCGTCATCGCATACACGATGGTGCTGCCATCCCCAGAGATGTGCCACGAACTGTATAAACTCTCGTCGAGTACTAGTGGCTCTACCTCCCCTGACTCGACATTGAGACGCTTCAAACCACGCTGCCAACGATCTCTCGCAGAATAGCTGAAGTAAACGTAGCGTCCGTCTTTACTCCACGCCTGAATCTCACGACGCGGGCGCTCTTGCTCCTCGTCCTCGAGGACGAGGAGGTCCCGCATGTCACCGGACTCAACATCCAGAACGTGCCAGCCGCGTTCTGATGTGAGCAGAAGCTCACTGCCAGATGAACTCCAGCGCCCAACGGAGAACTCCGGCTCTTTAGTCTCAGTGTCGGTTGTTCGATGAGCTTCGGTAACATCAACCGCTTCTTCTTCGCCAACGCGCCTGACAAGGATGGACCCGTCCCTACCATAGGCAAAGGCATCGTGGGCCTCTGTCCAGGAAACATTGGTACGCTCCTCGCTGGGACCCATGAGAGAGGCTGACTCACCATTGTTCGGGTCAAGCATAACGAGCTCATAGTCAGTCCCGTCTCGACGTGTGTAGGACGTCTTTGTGCGCACTGCCGTCGAGTAGGTTATATAAGATCCATCTTCTGCAAAGCTTGGGCCCTGCGGGGTCACGTCGGTCAAAATTTCCCTTACTGAGCCGTCAGCCACAGAAACTAGGGCTGTGATTTGTTGATTGGCGATGTTACGGACTCGGTCCCAGGCTAGAAAGTCGTTGCGGGAGTCTTGGACAATTACCGCAGCCTCCGTTAGAGCCAAAAAGGCACGGTGCGCCTCGACTGCCCACCCCTCGGGACGCAGCCCGAGGAGGATCGCTGAACCATCGGGGGACCATACGAGAGGGGAAGAGGACGCTATTTCCTTGTCGCTACTCAACTCTAGGGTTGCCGTTTGGGCCGATGATGTTTCGAAGATGCAAAGCTTGTAGCTACCATCTTCCACTATGAAGTAACCTAGACGCGTCCCATCCGGTGACCAAGTAAACGCTCGAATCTGCACTGGTCGTTCGTAGACCCAGGTTTGGTCACCGGAACCCGTGTCGACAACCATAAGCCTGGTCGAGACTGGCGAGATATACGTCGGATCACCGTAGCGCTGATGGTCAACATCGGTACGATCTCGCCGAGTTTGCACGGTCGCGGCTACACGGCTCCCGTCATCTGTTACCGCTGCGATCCGCACGTTTCGAACATCAAGAGCAATTTCTGGAGTAAAGCCGCGTGCTTGCTGAGCCCAAACCTGAGCAGAGAACGGAACAGTGAAAACAAAAAGCAATAAACAAGTGTGCCGATAAGTCATTGCTGGATCCTTATTAGGGGTCAGGGAAACACGATTCAGCTGTTTCAAGCATACGCTGGCGTACTGTAAGCGTTTCTCGAAGGTTGTCAGAATCTACACGGACAATCCCTAAAATTGCACCGTCGCTATTGGTTTTCACTGGGTTTCGACTGGTTGGGACACGCGTCAGTCAGTTGCCTCTGTCCCCTACTGGTTGCAATCCAAAGGAGTAGAGCGCGGATCTGGTCCGTATGAAGATTTGACCTTGTGATATAGCTGGCGTTGCGTATGCGAGATCATCGAGATCGTTGACTGCGAGCACTTCAAGGCTTCCGTCATCTGTTAACACAACCACCTTGCCCAACTCGCTGACTAAATAAATTTTATTGTCAGCAGCTACGGGTGATGCGAAGAAGTTGTCAATCGCACCCTCAATACGGCCCCGGCTGATCACTTCTCCACTTTCTGGGTCGAACGAGGTCACAATGCCGCTATCGTTGACCATATATAAGATGTCCTTATATAGGAGCGACGACGGAAGCTGCGGAACCGATTGATCGTGGTGCCAAAGAAAACTGTTGTCGGTCATATCACCGCTACCACCGAGGCGGAAGGCCCACATGCCACCATTGGTAGCTCGGGCAGCCTGGTAATAATTCCACTCCTCGCCATTGAGGTAGCCATCAGCATCCAGGTCCATCAACCCAATCCACCGGCGGGCCAACTCATCAGGAATCTCATCAGGAGCGAAGCGCTCGTCTTGATCACGGTCGTGCTCGGGAAGCAGCTCACTAAAATCAGGGATCGCACGTCCGTAACTATCACTCCACTGGGAACTGCTACTGCCATGGATGTAGACGGTGTCTCCTCCAATGACTGGAACGGCTTTCATCTCAAAAGGAAGCCCTCGAACCCACCAAATCTTTTCGCCCGTTTCCACCGAATACGCTGTCAGGAAAAACGATCCGGGTGCTAGCAGCTGAACGGGTCCCGTTTCTGGCCGGTACAAAATTGGGGTCGAGTGGCCGGTTTTTGCCTCTGGACGTTCGACCTCCCATAAAACTCGACCATCGTCCCTGTGCACCGCCATCATGAAAGAACCCGAGGACTGGTCACAGACCAGCAGGACTCTGTCCCCAACTACAATCGGGGAAGAACCCATCCCATATGCATTGTCAAAAGGGCCTAGCGGAATCTGCCAGCGTTCGTTGCCTTCCAAATCGTAAGCAATCAAGCCGTAGTCCCCAAAGAAGACATAGACACCTTTATCATCGGTGACTGGTGTTGGCGCCGCTGCGTTGTTGCGTTTGTCAAGTCGCTCAGATCGTGGCCTTGGCGCCTCGCGTCGCCACAACACCTCACCCGTCTCACGGTCAAGACAGAACGTCGTGAGAATGTCCCCGTCGACGGCAGTCAAGAAGACTCGCTGGCCATCAAGAACGGGCGACGAGTGACCGGGGGGTAGCGGTGTTTTCCAGATAACGTTGAGCTCTGGCCCTAACCTCACGGGAAGGTTGGTGCTTTCGGTGACACCCGATCCATTTGGGCCCCGGAACCGTGACCACTCATCTGGTAAGGATTCTTGACAGGCTGCCAGCGCCATTAGCAAGAGGATCAGTATAGGCGCGATTCCTCTGTACCCTGTACCCGCGCGATCTTTCTCAATTGCCACGCTTTGTCCATCCTTTGCCGACCAGCGCCCCATGAAGATAATCAACCGGATCTAGCAGGGATCATGCCTCAGAAGGTCAACGTTGGTTAGTGCCTATCGACCACCAATAAGGTGACGCTGGAAAAATTCTTCGACTCTCCAGTAGAGGTCCCGTACCGAACCAATATGCCGGAACCCATGCCCTTCCCCAATATAGGCAACATAGTCAACGTCTTTCCCAGCATCAGTAAGAGCCTCATATAAGGAAGTTCCCTGTTCAGGAACGACCCCATCGTCATCCTGGCCCTGGAGTATTAGCAAAGGTGAGGTGACCTGATCTACGAATCGGATCGCTGCGGATCGGTCGTAAAGCTCGGTATTCTCAGTTGGTTCACCGAGCTTTGCTATAAGACGCACGTTCCATAGCTTGCGCTGGCTCTGATCCAGGAAAGTCGTCCAATCGGACACACCGTAGAGCGAGACCCCGGCGGAACAAACTTCAGATGCCTTGGTGATCGTCAGCATGGTCATATAGCCACCGTAGCTGCCACCCCAGCAACCGATTCTGTCGGGATCGACACCCACTTCCCTCTCCAAAAACTTTGCCGCCCCCACAACGTCGTCCAGCTCGCCACCAGCGTAGTCACGATAATTAGCCCGTTCCCACTCGGTACCATAACCAATATGAGTGCCTCGCCAATTGACGAAGACAATTGAGTAGCCTTGCTTAACCAGGCGCTGATGGAAAGCATAATGGGGCAAGCCCCCCCAGCCCTCTAGATTGATTCCTCCTTTACCGTGAAACCACAGAAGCCCTGGGCGGGAGCCCCCAGTTTCATTGGTTGACCTTAAAAGAATCGCGGGGACCAAGGTTCCATCATCACTTGGATACCGAATTGCCTCAGGAGCGACGAAGTTCGCTGTTAACGAAGGATCTGGCAACGACTCGGTAAGCCGTCGAGCAACCGACCCAGGCGTTGCTTCTTGTACGACGATCTCCCGTGGCTGGGTGGCACTCGACTGCAGATACGCCAAGTGATTCCCATCTCTGGACCAGGCTGGTGACCTGCTGAAACCCTCTGGAGAAATGCGCACCGGGTCCCCACCATCTGCATCAACTGTCCAGATGTGTCGCTCTTCAAGATTTCCAGAACGGCTACTGACAAAAGCTATACGGTCGCCCGACGGAGACCAGCGTGGCGAATAGTCAACCCATTCGCCCTCGGTCAGTTGCGCCGGCTCCCCAGTAACCACGGAGATTAACCATAGGTTGTTGTAGCCGGTACGACTTGAAAGATAGACAATGCTATCCCCAGCCGGAGACCAATGATGGTTCCCGTCGAAACGAAACTCCTCGACGCCTCTCTCATAGTTTTCGGTGACAAGCCGACGTTGGTTTTCGCCATCCCGATTACCAACCCAGATTTCATAACCATGCCAGTCTGCCGTGCGCCTCTGATAGGCAATTTGTTGAGAGTCCGGTGACCAAATGGGTGAGTCCTCGTCATTTAGGCCGTCCGCAATCCAAGTGATTTCGCCAACACTAGTGCTCAAGACTCCCACGTCAGTTTGGTCAGGGTCCGCATGCTGGAAAGTGAAGGCTATGTTAGTGCCATCGGGAGACCAAACAAGATTCGAATACTTGCCGCTAGGTCGGGCTTCCTCATCGTTTTGTGTGAGATTGATTGGCAACCCACCATCAAGTGGGATCCTCCATATGTTGTTCTTCGACACGTAGGCTAATTGTGTCCAATCATTTGCAATCGCATAGGACCCCCGGTCTGCGAGCGCCGTAACTTGGAAGAGACCCTCTTCACCCGGAACTTGTGGCACCGTGCCACTGGCATCAGCAACCCAGAAATTAAGTTCGGTTCCAATACCCCAGCTGAACCCAACCTGGTCTCCCCCAGGTGACCAAACCGGTGCACCCGTTTGTCGGATCGACAAGATATCCTCGGGCGCAATGGGGCCATCTGATTCCGACGAAGGTGCCCCCGCGCAGGCCATCGACAAACTCAGCATTAAGATCAGAGTAGTGATGCCCCGAAGGTTTTGCATGCTGCACATACCATTAGCCTCCCTGAAATATGGATTCTCGCGTGCTTATTGTGCCCACGCCCAATACAGGCATAAATCGTCGCAGATGGACTGGAGAAATACCGGTGCCCCTCTGCCGGGTTTGCCTATCAACGCTGTGCCGATGACCCCTCATCAGGCATCGGCGGGCGCGGCCGATCCCAACTCAATTGCACCCCTCCCCAGAACGATGAGCCCTTACGTGAGACGACGTGGTTTCCTTCGAATAGATAGTCAAGAATTGCCCTGTCCCAGTTCAATCCGGCCTGGGCAACGATGTGCATCCACTCTCCATAGGCAGTTTCGTCAGGCGCCTCTGTACCACCACTCCAGATTGTCACTCTAGGGTTGTAGCCACGGTCGTCCCGCGGGTTATTACCGGAGGGTCTTGACCCCTTTAACGGCATGTAGATGTTTACGTCGTTGATGCGATCGATCCTGTAGACCTCTGGCTCGAACACCACGCCGTAACGCCGATAACGATCGTAGTTTCGTTGGTTCATGTCGTACACATCACGCGACGAGTTCATATACTCGGTGATGTAATCACGGATCGTGAAAGCTGCATCTTTATGTCGCGGATAATTGGGATCTTCTACGTAGTTAAAACCCGGGATGAACCATCCCTTGTTGAAGCTCCAGTTGCGCTCAGTGACGCGGCCACGCCGAACCAGGCCCGCGTACTCTGAGAATAGCTGCACCACCTCGTGCGATGGGTAACCGTGTGGATTGAGAAAAATGTCCGGTAGCCAAGTACTCCACAGGTTGCCGCGGATCCTCGACTCCGGGTAGATCGAGAGTTCATTTCCTCCCGAAGTGGCATCCATTCCCAACGAGCCTAAATACCCCGCATGAAGAATATGATCCGGGGTGATTTCGTAAAGATCGTAGGCAAGTTGCGCCCCGTCCGGATTGGTAAACGGGTGGATCACCACGTTCACCCGGTCCAGTTTCCTTCTTTCAGCCGGATCGGTTAGCAAATTCTCTGCATGCTTCAAGACGTGGCTAGTAGACGAAACCTCATTCGCATGCTGTCGAGACGAGTAGATGACCGTCGGCTTGAAGGTCGTCGCCTTAGCATGTGACCAGTGAGAGGCTTCGATGGGCGGCATAAGGTCCATCGCCCAGGTCTCCTTGCCAAGGTAACTCTTGCCTACCTTATAGACCGTCGCTTCCTCGAACGTAGACATCTTGGCGAGAATTTCGTGCCCCTCCGGTGGCGGAATGGGCGTATCCCACTGGACCATGGCGCCACCATCATGCTCATAGCCTGCCGGAATCAGGTCATTGACATCAGGGTGCGGAACTGGACTCCCATTGGGCTCCAGAGCAGTAATAGTTTGCTCATCTGGATTGACCTCAAATGTCCAACCAGCACCGATCTGTATGGTCCCCAGGTCATTGTAAGCCAGGCTATCCACGTATATATCTGCACTCCGGAGAAGAGCAAGGTTCTCAAGCATCGCGGTTACCTGCTCGGCCGATAGCAAGGTTGTGTCAATGTCTTCGCCCGTCGCCCGGAAAAGCAACTCTTCACGTTCGTCTCGCTCGGAGTCAACCTTGACACGCAAATCCAGTCGCTCGAGACCTGGCATACCGTCACGTACCACGGCGCCAAGAGCCCGAGGTTTACTCATGTTTACCTTGGGAATATCGAGCCGTTCCTGGCCTGTCTGGCCACCAGCCTCCACGTAGTCAACTACGACAGCCGGCCGGCTGGTTGCAAACCCAGTAAAGGAGATCTTGGCATTACCCGATTGGCCATCACTTTTGGGGCGCATGATAGGAATAACCCTTCCCAAGTACTCGAGATCCTGGCCACGAGTCATGCGTCCGATCAGACGGAAGTACAATAATGTTGGAAAATAGATCTCCTCGTGAAGCGAGTCCATTGTCGAGATCACTTCGTTATCGATCCCGAGCCTGTATTCAGGTTCGCTCAATGTCAGATCGACAGTCAGTTCGCCAAAGAAGGGAGCGTCCGTCGTTTTTGGGTTCCCAGTGGCGCTTTCGCTAGTTGCAGCGTCAGCCGTAAGTCCCATTACGTAATCGTAAATAGCCGGCAGAGTTTCGGCTTGGTAATGATCCCAAAAGCGCTCATAGTCGGTGGTGATCCGTTGGTCCACAACTTCCTCGCCACCACTGGTCGCGTTAATCCAACCGGTTGAGACACGAACCATTTCATAGTCTCTGAAACGATCATAGTAAGGGCGCAAGACGTACTTCGGTTCAAACGTCTGCCTCAACAATTCGACATCACCTGGACCCGAAGCAACAACCTCATAGATAGGAACCGATCCAACTGGCATCATCTCGAAGTCAATCTGGGACACCTCAATGCCCAGTTCCTTGGCAAGGACCTCATCAATCGGAAAGACTTCTTTAAGCCAACGAATCTTTCCGTACATAGCTTGCTGCGGCCACTCACTGGGAGGCCCCGCTTCGGCAAACCGAAGCGTTATCTTGTCAACTTGTTTTCCTTGGAGTTCGGGTCGAACGACGTCGTAAAGCCAGCTAAAGCCCTGTTTATGGGCCATTAGAACGGTAACTTCGGTATCTGCTGCATCCGAACCATTCTCTATCATCTCGGCTCTGGCCTGTTGCTCGATCTCCGCGCGAATCTCCGGTGGCTCACTTAGGCGCACCTCCATCTTCGCTGGCTGGCCTCGCCTGATTCCCGGCAAGACGTCTGATCGAAAGACACTCCAAAACTCGTCTACTTCCGATGAAATTTCTATGTCATCTTCAAAAATTGTACTGGCGTTCTGAACGTTTCGATCATCGATAATGATCTCCAACGATTCCGCACCAATAGCTGCGGCACGCTGCCGAATTAATTCTTCGAATCCTTCGTCTGGATCCTCAAGGGACACCAGAACCTTGGCTGCCTCGATGTTCTTTCCTGACAATTTCTCGGCCAACTTGTCGAGCTTGTAGAGCGCGATGGTCGCCTGGCCTGCGGGCGACCGGCCACTGAAGAATCGCCACAGATCGTTTTCCACATCATCAATTGTGGTCCGGTCTTTGCCTCGTTCCCACACGTTAGGAAACCGTTCTGCAACTTGTTGGAGAGCACGAGCTGTCCCTTGCTCATCGCCACCGGTCAACACCACGGCGCTCTTTCCATTGAAAGCTTCAGTAACTACCTGAATGAGTCCCTGGTCTGGGTCTAGGGTGGGAAGCTGTAGCTTCGTGTCTTCCACCAACTTGTCAACTAGAGGGTGACTAGTCCCGATGAGTACCAGAGTTGGCTCACTCCCTGGATCCTCTATTTCCTCTGGGGTGGTAGCGATGGGAAGGGTAATACCAGCGGACTCAAGCCCGAGCCGTGCAGCGAGGTGAACCGTGCTCTGGCTGCCATCACCCGATGGGCTAAGTATGACGTCGACCCGATCAGGTATAACGTTGTCGTCTGAGTCACCCAGAAAACCACTGCTGCTGTACAAGTTCGATAGATCAAGGTCCTCTTTTGCTCCGGACCCAGGACGTCCGGGGATCGGCCCGTCTACAGGTGTAGGCGCAACATGGCGCACGTCCACTGCAACAGTGTCTGATCCTGGAGCAGAAAGGACTACGCGAAGCACCGAGGCACCATCATAAGAAAGCAACGCCCCGTCCCCTGATCCTCCACCATCCCTGCCTTCAGACAATTCCTCCAAAGCCGACCTGGCCGTGCTTAGAGCCACGGCCGAGCCAAACGTTGACTCCACGGTCAGCACATCAAGTCCCTTGCTCCCACTCTTCACCTGGACAGAAGGTACCCGCGCAGTTTCAAGCGAAGCACCCTGGTCTTCCAGGTACGTACTCAACTCTTCAATGACATCTCCTAAATTAGTCCCGCCAGGACTCCAAACATTCGGCAGTCGGCCAGCGAAGGTCCCGGCTGCGGCCCGCGTGCCAGCATCATCAGCGCCCGCAATTACAATCCATTGACGGTTCTCTGAGAAAATAGTTTTGACAACACCCTCGCCAGGCTCCAGGTTGGCAACGCCAGCATCCGCAGAAGAAAGACCAACACGAGACAGGGCGGCCGTGCCGATGAGGATCCCAACGTCACCTTCATCTGGGGAACCCAGAACGGGTATATCCATGGCCATCGTCTCAAAGCCAAGCCGCGCGGCTACGTCGGACGCAGCAACGATGTCACTATCACTAGGCTGAGCTCCAAGGATGAGGCTGGCATTCACAAAATCAATTACTTGGTCATCGTTTCGGTCTTGAAAGATCAGCCCAGTGGAAAACAACGATATAAGCCCAACAGGCTCATCTGAGCTCTCTACCTGCATTGGCAACGCTTTCACACCAAACGTTGTGCCAACAAGCATCGCGACCAACAAAACGGCCTTTAGTCGTACCATCGAATTCTCCACTGTTGTCCACGGACCTATCTGTCCGTAGCGACCAACCTAATTCCTCAATCCTTCTCTAATGCTGTTCCTGGGGGCCTGTGCGACCCGGCCGGATGGGCCGCGGACGAGTGAGGGAAATTCGCACACTTCCCTGACTTTCTCCCTCCATGCGATAGAGGGAATACTCAGCCTCGTCCAAGAATCGCACCGATGCCATTAAGTAACCAAAGCCCATCCGCGTAACCAGATCGAGCCAGGGCCCTTGCGCCGTCTCATCCATCGCCTCGGTCCCTCCAGAGAAAACGGTTGGACGGATCATCGCCTCGGGTCCCGGAACTGAGACGCTGCTATTTCTCCGACTGTGATAAATCGCCGTGTCTCTGTAAATTTCCAGGTTATAAAGGTGCGGCTGCCATCGCATGGTCCAACGTATGTATCGGTCATAGATACGAAGGTTGGTTTCCCTTACCTCCGGATCCCTCGACACTTCTTCCGCAATGTAATCAAGCATGGCCAGACCAGCGTCGGTGTAATCCTTAAGCCTTGGATCTTCAGCCGCACTCGTCGTTAACGACCTCGTGCTCGTGTACCAACCGCGCGGGATCCAGTAAGAACGAAATCCCTTGGGATTGTAATTGGCGAATTGATGGACCCATTCGTGCGAGGGATATCCGTGCGGATTGAGTCGTATGTCTGCGACCCATCTCTCGGAGACATCCCTCATCACCAACGCTTCGGTGAGAAGCGTATCGGGGTTATTAACCTGGCCGGGAACATCAGGACCCAACGCGCTGTACCGACCTGCGTGTAGACAGTGTGTAGGAGTTAGCTTTTGCAACTCGTAAGCCAACTGGGCCCCATCCGGGTTAACCACAGGCTGAAGCACCAGGTTCATTTTCTTCAAGTAGTTCCCATACTGGGGGTCTGTCGCCATGAGTTCCGCAAATCTCAGAATATGCGACGTGGACGAAACTTCATTGGCGTGCTGTCTCCCCACAATTGAAAGCACCGGCTTCCAGGTGTTCAGCTTGGCCTGCGAGACCAACTCGGCCTCCATTGGAAGCTTGATTTCCATCACCGACACCGGTCTGCCCTGGTAGGAATGCCCACCGACGTAGGTGGTCACGTTCGGAAGCGTTCCTAAGCTGTGGGAGGTAATTTCGCTCTCGGCCGGGCTAATGACATGATCCCAAGTCACCCGTCGCCCTGTGTACGGCTCTGGGGACACGACTGCTAGTTCAGCTGGTTTTGACGTATAGGTCCGGGTGCTCGTAGCGCCAGGAGCTTCAAGCCTTACGACCACCTGGGCGACGCCTCGAATCCCGAAAGCTTCCGTAAACAAACCTTCGTCCTGGAGTCGGCGTAAGTTGTCGAGGACAATGGCTAATCGAGGGAGAGGCGCAGTATCCTCGAGAGTGACCAGAAGCCCGAGTCGCGCCAATCCGCTCTCTCCCGCCTTGACTTCAGCGAAATAGAGGTACGGTTCAGGGATCTCAGCCGGCACCAAAACTCGCGTTTCAGTTTCATCTTCCTGCGTCCCCTTCTCCCGGTATCTCACCACCAGCTTCGGTTGTTTGGAAGCAAATTGAGAGTAGGTAATGGTCAGCTCTGGTGCCTCCCCCCTTTGCTCCGGGTGAATCCAGGGAAGGACATTCCCGGGAGCCAGCGACCGAGATGGAGGCGCATCACCTTCGGCGGCCGTTTCAGCTACCTCGTAGAAAAAATCTAGGGTGTCAAAGTAGATGTCGTCGTGGAGCGACTCCAGGACAGAGATATGTTCCTGGTCAATTCCCAGCATGTAGTCGGGCTCGGAAGCCTTTAGCTCGACCCGTAAAGTATGAAAATAAGGGGCTTTGTCACGGGTTGGCTTGCCACCGGTGGTGGACTTAATCTCGTCGTAAACTTCCTTTAGTGTTACCTCTTGATAGTGGTCCCAGATACGATCGGAATCAGTCGCTATCCGTTCGTCTACCACGGTCTCCCCGTCAACTATTGCCTTCAGCCAGCCAGTGGTAACAGTCACCTGAGCATAGTCAGGGAAAATCTCGAAGTACGGCCTTTCGTAATACGTCGGCGAGAAAGAATCCTCCAGAAGGACCATTCCGGAGCTATCTCTAGCTACGACTGTATAAACCGACCCAGCGTCTTCTTGCATGAAAAAAGATATGGAATCAAGAGGGAGACCCAATTGATCAGCCAGAAAGTCGTCGGCCGGGTACAACTCATTCAACCAACGCGCCGGTTCCCCCTGGAATCGCTGGTTCGTAGGCATTTCGACGGGGAATGGTTTCCAACCGATCTCGACACTGGCAACTGGTTCATTCTCAAGGGCCGGTGCAATCCGTTCCACGAGCCATAAGAAACCCTGTTTGTAGGCAGACAAGACACTGACATCTGCAGCCTGCCCTCCCCTAGCCTGGATTTCAGATCTCACCTGATTAGCCAACTCCCGGCGAAACTCAGGTGCTTCGCTGACGCGTAGTTCCACGGAAACGTTTGAATTTTCCGTAACATGGGAAAGTACCTCTTCTCTAAACTTTTCCCAAAACCTGTCTACCTCCCACCCCAGCTCCGGCTTCTGCTGGAATACCTCAACCGCTTCCATCCTTCGCTGGCTGTTAACTTCAATTTGAATTGCCCCGAGGCGTTGGGCCAGCTCACTTGTAAGCCATGCGTCGAAACCAGGCGAAGCGTCTTCGAAGTATGCCTCTACCGAAATAGATTCCAGCTCCTTCGCTGAAACTCCCTGAAGGATTTGCTCCAATTCGTCCACCGCTAAGGCCGCTTGTGCAGCGGTCGTACGCCCCGCCAGCAATTTCCGTACGGAATCTTTGGTGTTATCCAGGGTCGGCTCGCTCCTCCCGATATCCCAGACATAGGGTGCACGGTGAGATAAGTAGGCCGCTGCTGCCTCTTCGCCCGCGACATCACCGCCAGTCACCACGACCGCCGAGTTGTCACGATAGGCGATGGGGACCATTTCAACCCTTCCTATCCCTGGAGCTGGCTCAGGCTCACGCAACTTGCCAAGGCTGGCGAGTTCCTGGATTAAGCGATTGTGCCTGCCAATCAGTACAAGGGGGCGACCCTCTGCCTCGGGATTTTCAAGCTCATTATCGAAGCCAAGTAATGGGAGACTGAGCCCAGTAGATTCGAGGCCGATTCGTGCCCCAAGCTGTGTGACCCCAAGGGACGGATAGTCACCCACCGTGTCAGTTTGATGTGGGAAGACAATCATCATGTTGGAGTCATCCGGTATTCGGTCGCCGTCCTCGTCCTCCAACAAACCATTTTCAACTGAAAACACTTCGGACAGATCGAAGGTTCGCCCGGTTTGGGAGCCACGGCTACCAGTCCCACCGCTCCCTGATCTCTGGAAACCACGGCCACCAGTCCCACCGCTCCCCGATCTCTGAAACCGACTCGACTCACGGCGTGGCGGATTAATGTAAACCGCGGGTAGCCCAACGCGGGGAATGGTGACCGCTTCCGTAACCTCCCCATCGGTTACCCCGAATATGACCCCGGAGGCACTAGCGTAACTAAGCCTGTCAGTAGCCTGTCCTTTCCGGTGTTTCCTAGCAAGGTCGGCAAGAACGTCTCGTGCTCGAGATACCGTCCCTAAAGAAACGGTTGCGGTAACTGTCGCGGGGGCAACATCTCTTCCGCCCTTCTGATACACCAACTCGTCGAAAGAGACCGCGGACACCTGAACGCCTTCTTCGTTTAGAAATTCGACGAGGTCCGAGGCGACCTTCTGGTATGTGTCACCCTCACTGCGGCCAATGATGTTCCATAGATACGGGCTTCGCTCCGCAAAAGCCTCGCCTGCCGCCTGTGTTCCTGCGGCATCCTTGCCAGCGATAAACACGGTGCCATTCGAAAAAGTAACTGCGCCCTGCCCCGGTTCGAGTTGGGAGATACGTTCGGCAACCGCCTCAGGCAGACGCGCATTGTCCGTTCCAATGACAATTGCCATCGGGTCTCCGTCCTGCGGATCACTCATGTCAGAAGCTCTAAACGCCAGGGGGAAACTCAATCCGGAAGTTTCAAGGCCGAGCCTTGCCGCAACTGCCACGGCCGCAGCTACGTCTTCCGATGTTTGATCATCCGGAAGGATCAAACGCGCCGAGACAAAATCAACCTGGTTGTCCCCATTCCGGTCTTGGAGAATCGGCCCTCGTTCAAATACTGACGCCAATCCTTCCGGCAGGACGTTGGCCATTTGTGTCGGATGTCCAGTTCCCACCGAGGAAAACAGTCCAAGTGCTACAAAGAAGGCGACGAGCTTTCGAGTGGCTCGAGATTTCATGTCTTGGCTCCAGGAATTTTAGGTTCCGCGACGGGAATAAACTGGTTATTTGGATCAACCCTTTCATCATTACTGATTGATGAAAAGTGTTTCTTCAATCGTTAAGTCTGCCAATAGGGCAACATGTTCTCCATACTAGCTTCGTCGTCGTTCTAGCTGCGCAATTACTCACTACCACTGGGTCCTTTAACGGCCCACCAATCCGGCCCCACTGCCAACGATGCCAACAAAGAAAAAGGCGGCGGCAATTTGCGCCACCGCCTTTAACTTCTCTTTCCCAGTTTCGTCTAGAACGAAACCTTAACTGCAACCTCAACCTGGCGCGCTTCTCCGGCTTGCAAAACCTTGCCGAAGTTAGAAGAGCGCAAGTTGCCGGTCGGCGGCGAGAAATTCTCAGCGTTCAAGACGTTGAACATCTGAGCGAAAAGCTGTAACTGACTCCCACCGATGTTGAAGTACTTGCTAAGCCTTAAATCGACGGATGTAAAGACTGGGCAAGCCGCGTCACTGACATTACCGACCCCAAGCTCCGCTCGGTACGAGTTAATTTCAGACAATGAGAGTCCGCGGCACCCCATGTTACGGGAGAGGCCGCTCGGATAATCGTCACCGATGCCGTCACCATTCAGGTCCCGACCGGAGTGAACGTTAATCGGACGGGTACTGGCCCACTGGAAGATCCCCGAAATCTGGATCTGGCCCGGCAGCATGTACATGCCACTAACGTTGATCCGGTGGCGCCGGTCAGCGGTTGAATCACCGATCTCAAGCGCTGCCTCTGTGTAATTGCGATCCGACGATGTGCTGTCGATATCATGGCTGAGCGTGTAGTTGGCTGAGAACTGTACGCCATCGGAAAACCGGCGCTCAAGTTTCAACATCATCGCTTTGTAGCGGGTGGGGTTGATGGTCCTGGACATAACAACCCGTCCAAGGTGCGGATACGGGCGGCCCAGGGAACGGTTGAAGGGGTCAATGTAGAAGTTTACGTCTCTTGTTGTCCGCGAGTTATCGCTCTTGACGTAAGTTAAATCGCCACCAATTGACCAAAGGTCCGCCAACATGTGGCTGTATCCCAAGGAGAATTGCTGGGCCATGGGATTCTCGAAATTGTTGTCAATGAGATTGATGTTCGGCGGGTTCGTACTCAGGTACTCCAAGAAATTTTTACCTTGGAGCGGGTCTTCGTAGTTCGGATTGTTGATCGAAATGGACCTACCTGCGACCCCTGCTCTCCGCTCACTAAACTGCCGCAAGGTCTGGATGTTCTGGTAATAAAGACCGTACCCACCGCGGAACACACTCTTGCCCTCTCCACCAGCATCAAAGGCGAAACCGAAGCGAGGTCCGAAGTTGTTCCAGTCTCCACGTTCAGAAGCGGATCCGTAGCCCGGGACGTCCCCATTGTGCCAGGGGATGTCGTAAGGATTCCCCCGCTCCGCGAGGAGTGCTTCGATACCTTCGTTGAAAACACCCGGCTGAGCATCCCAGCGCAGGCCCAGGTTCAGGGTCAACGCTTCCGTTGGCCGCCAGTCGTCCTGAATGTAGAAGGAGTAGTGCTGGACCGGCATATCATCGAAGGTCGCCTCCCGCGCATAGAAGTTATACGGGTGCGTAGCAGGGTCATTAATGTCGTATGGCGCGTCCGTGTCAAAACGGAAACGATACTCGTGCGGATAATCGCAGCAGCTATCAGCTGAGAAGGGAATGTGATTGAAATCAATCCCTGTTTTTACATCGTGCGATCCCCTCATATCCGAGATGTAGTAGGAGAAATCAGGCTTGATCTGCCACCGCTTCTCGGGTCCCATCTGTGAGTTGCAGCCACCATACCGAAGGCTGGGTCGCCGTATCTCCGGGATGCAGTCGGCGTTACGCTCGGCAGTGACTTCCCCTGCGTCATACTGATGTTCGCCGCCTACACCGGAGTTGTTGGGTGACACGATGTACTTCGAACCGGCTCGTTGAAAGCGAAACTCAAGAAACGAAACGTCTGAAAGAATCAAGTTGTGCCCAAGAACGAACGCGTCCCTCGGCACAGCGAAACCAAAACCAGCTGACGCGGCCGTAGTTCCGCCCGTGTTCAACTCGGGACGGTACTCACGTTCCCTGGCATAGCGAAAGAACGTGTGGTTACCACTGTCCCACTGCTGGTCGAACTTGATGATGTACATGTTGCGGAAGTTATCGCGAGTGAACGTGCCCTCTTCACCCGGGTGAACTCCACCAGTATTCACAGTGAAGTAGTCAGTTTCGTCGGTGCGCTCCACCGAACCGAAAAAGTGGGTTTCATTCGTTACGATCGGGCCACCGAAATTACCGCCAAATTGATGGCGCGCGTAATCCGGCACTTCGGTATCGAAGTACCCCACCGCTGTTAGCGCCTCATTACGGAAGTACCAATAGGCTTGGCCGCTGAAGGAGTTGGTGCCCGACTTGGTGATGGTCTTCAGGACACCACCAGTCGCCAGACCGTGTTCCGCCTTAAAGTTCTGAGTCTGTACGGAGAATTCGGCGATTGAGTCGGCAGGAAAATTCTGTCGCGGCTCACCCATCTCAGCCCAGGTATTGTTCACACCGTCCACTTCGAAACCATTGGCGTACCATTGCGTGCCGGCTCCCAGGTTTACGTTGTTGTAATAGAACCCTCGAATGTTGTCCTTGCTTGTTCCCGGGGCCAGGGTCGCTAAGTCGATCCACCGCCGTGTCTTTACCGGGAGATTTTCGATCTCCTCGCTTGAAAGATTGTATTTAACCGTGGCGCTTGTCGTTTCAATAAGTGGAGTGTCGGCGGTAACCGTGATGGTCTCTTCGACCTCAGCCAGCGACATCATCCAATCCAGCACAGCCTCTGAGGAGATCGTCAGCCGGAGGTCCGTTTGGACAATAGTGCTGAACCCCTGAAGCTGCACTGTGATGGTGTAGAGACCAGGCGTCAGACCAGGTATACGGTAGCGGCCACTAGCGGAGGAGACGGCTTGCCGCTCATAGCCAGTAGTCTGGGCCAAAATGTTAACAACCGCACCGGGCAATGGAGACCCATCATCTTCGACAGTAATTTGTCCCGTAACGGTGGCATCTGTCTGTGCCATTGCCATGCCTGGAACAAAAAGAAAAACAGCGATAAACAAAAAGCCGTAGGCCAGCGCCTGTCTCACGTGGAAGCCTCCTGGGTAACTTAGAATGATCATCTCAGCGATTCGGATGAAGTTCTTCAACACGGTATTGGATAAATTGCACACAACATACAGTGCACTCGAGCCAGGATAAGCAACTTCGAGATAAAGTACAACCGCAAAAAGCAATACATCGTGACGTAGGCTGGCTGTTTGTGCAGAAACTCCAACGTAAAAGCTATGTGCGCTTACTTGTAACGCTGTCCTATAATGATTACGTCTCTCTTATAGGCTTGCTGTATTGCGCAGCACGATTTCCCATATCCCTAGGCAAATGAAGCTAAGTTTTGTGACCATTGTGGCGATTTTCGCGGTCGCCAGTTCTATATTTGCTGTTCCATCGACCTGGCCAGCCTCCTCGCAGCAAATCAGCCTCGATACATTTCCCCGCATTGATCCGGAAGACCTGACAGAACAGTATCGGGTGTGGTTAGACGAGGTTAACGTCATTTTAACGACGAGAGAACGAGAGGTCTTTCTTCGTTGCGGGAATGATGCCCAACGTGACCATTTCATCGACGGCTTTTGGCTTGTGCGAGACCCAACACCGGGGACCCCGAGAAACGAGGCCCGAGAACAGCATTACGAGAGGCTAGAATACGCAAATTTTCAATTCGGCCGAGACACTTCTCGACCCGGATCAAAGACAGACCGGGGCCGTGTCTACCAGTTGCTCGGCAAGCCGATGGATATAAACCGGCTAGCCAACACCCAGGCAGCGTATCCAGCTGAAATTTGGTTCTATAACGTCGATCCGAGATTGGGCGTTCCCTCTTACTTCTACGTGGCGTTCTACAAGTATCTCGGCTACGGCGAATATATTCTGTACAGGCCAGTCGGTGACGGTCCCATGAAACTGCTCAACCCGGCTGGGGTGGCACAAGTGCGGGAGCTAACGTATGGCTGGGAGGATATGCCCGCTGGTGCCTTTGGTGAGATGCAGGCTGCCTACACTGTCTTACGTGAAATCGATTTTGAACTCGCACATGCTGCCTTCAGCCTAATCCCAGGGGAAGGTAGCCTAGTCAGCGGGATGCCTTCACTTGCTTCAGACGTATTGCTTGGAGACATCCAAAATATTCCCAATCGGCTCGTTCCCACTGCTGCTTGGGCCTACCCCATCTTGACAGGAATCGTAGAGGCAGAAGTCCGGTTCGAAACCTTGCCGGTGACAATTTCAGCAGCAGCTTTTATCGACCCAAGCGGGGTGCCATTCATTCACTATGCAGCCCAAACAGAGGGCGGACGGCTTAATCTGAACAATTACGAGGACAACTATTATTTGACTTTCGAGGTTGCTGGCTCTCTGACAGATGAGCAGCAAAACGTAGTGGCGGACATCCAAGGGGTAGCTGGTAGGCCCAAAATCATTGAACAGGCAATTGAGGGTGAAGAAAATGCACGGGAAGTTCGCTCCGGATCGTTTGTCTTCATGGATCAGTTACCAACCATAGATGGATCGTTTCGCTTTGACTTGGTAATCGAAAATAACGTCACAAACGAATTTGGTCATGCTCAGTTTGACTTGAGCGTCCCCTCTGTCCGCCCGGATCAACTCAGCAGCTCGCGACCCTTATTGGTCCGCGGCTTCGAATATCTCGATTCATACGATCCTTACTCTGAGAGACTGCCGTTCCAATTGGGTCGATTAAGTCTTTTCCCCGCCGTCGACTCTACGTATTCAAGTAATGAATCCCTTAATGTCTTTCATCAGGTATATCTGCCGCCAGGTCGCGAAGATACGACCAGGACATCGGATGGGCTAAGAGCAAGTTACAGACTGGAGCTCGAGGGCGGTTTCTTGCGAGGAAAGACCAGTCCCATCGACCTGGGTGATGCAGACCCTCAAGGCACGATTAACGTAATTACAAGCCTCGATCTAGACGGCCTTGCCCCTGGCGAGTATCAGTTGCGCGTCGATGTCGATAATGACGACCGGGAACCCATCTACGTGCCGGTGCATATCAAAGAGCCTCAGGGGGACCGCGAACCACCCTTCGTTCGGGCGCAACAGCAAATACCTGCAACTGATCCTCGGATTGGTTACGAAAGGGCCTTGCAATATCGGGTAATGGGCAGAACAGAATCTGCCCTGGACACACTGGGATCGGCGCTGTCTCGGGAGCCCGATTTCAAGACAGGATTAGACCTTCAAACAGAACTGCTGATGGAGTCAGGACGTTATGAGGAGGTTGATCGACTTCTAGTCCCAAGGCAAATAGAAAATCCCAACGATGAAGACCTCCTCATTGCTTTGGCCAGGGCTAATGCGGGCCTAGGCCGCCATTACAATGCGATTCGCTACTACGAGCGGGCGCGGCTCGTTGGTGGTGAAGAGACCCCTGATTTTCTAAATGCCCTTGCCGCTGAGTATTACGCTGACCGCCAAGTCGCCAGGGCTCATGAACTACTTGAGCGTTCGAGCGAACTCCAACCGGACCAGCCAGAAGTTCGACGCCTAATCGACCAAGTCTTGGCGCTCCAGGACGATATCCAGGAAATGCTTGAAACCTTTGGCAATCGGGTCGATCTAATCATGACAGGCGCCGAAAAAGATGGCCAGTGGAAGAATCTAGGGACCGACGATGAGCGCCGGGCCTTCGTAACGAAATTCTGGGCCGGAAGAGATCCAACTCCCGGCACTTCAGATAACGAGTTCCGTGAGATCTACATGCGAAGGGTGCAAACAGCTGCACAAAGGTACCCAGGAAGCGTTCCTGGTTACATGACAGACCGTGGCAAGGTCTACATCATCTATGGGGAACCGGAAGAGAAGACAATGAGACCGGCAACCAACACCGAGCGCCAGCCAGTCGACACGGAAACGGATATCCTCTGGCGCTACGATGCCAGTAAGAATAGCTACCTGGAGCAAAATGAGATCACCTTCAGTCCGGACGCCGATGGTGACTACTCGCTCAAAAGTAGCTTGGACTTGACTGCCTCAGCCTTTCTAGCCGGCCAGGAAGTCCGCAATCTCATCGATGCCGCGCGGCCCAATTTAGACCCTGCAGGAACACGGATAGTTCCGGCTGCTGCAACCCCAGATCGGACCGCAATGCAGAGGCTCCTGGAAGAAGGGGTGCGCCAGCAAGACCTGGTCTTGCAACAGGAATTCGCATTCTTCCCAGCACCTGAGAACAATACTTTTTCAGTGGTCGCGTTCGAGGTCGGCAAGGCGGAGTTAACCGCCAATTCTGCGACCAATGAAAGCACCACAGCACTGAGAGCGTTCGGACTCTTTCTTCAAAAGGATCCAGAATTGGGGGAACGGGCACTTCGCCCATTCTCTATTGATTTCAGCATCACTGATGACGGAGGAACAGAGAAGGAAAGCTCCACTCATTCCTTCGGCATGCCCCTACCGCCAGGAACCTACAGGCTTGCCTGGGGAGTCATGGATACTAGCTCTGGCCGCCTCACGACTAGCAGTGCGGATTTTGAGGTGCCAAGCTTTTCCACCGGGGCGTTAATGCCGAGCACAATTGTTGCTTCTCGGGCAGAGCCAACAATGCAAACCGATGTTGTTGACATTGAGAAAATCTATAGCGGCATACGAGTCGGGAACGCGCACTTCGACACAGATATCGACCGAGAGTTCGCGAGCACAGAAACGATCGAGTTGCTCTACTTTGTCACAGGTGCACAACCAGCCCCTGGCACTCAACAACTCAGGCTTGAAGTCACCCCCCGTATCTTGCGAGAAACTGATGGGGAGAATATCGGGACTGTTGCGGCTGAAATTCACGATTTTTTTGCCATTGAACAACAGATCCCCCTCTCCGAGTTTAGAGAGCTAGCGGCCGGAGGCGAATATAGGATCGAGATTCTTATCAAGGACCTGGTATCAGGGACTGAGGCAGTGCAGACGTTACCCTTCAGGGTAATAACCCCAAGGGACATGCATTAAGCTGTCCTAACGACGCCCTTAGACGTTAATTGAACCAGGCTGTTTTTTACTCGTTGAGATTAGATCAATATAGGCAAAATCGAATTAAGCCGAAGACGTTCTCTTCCAGAGCAAAATAGAAGGAGAATGACAATGAAGAAACATGGGGCCGGGCAAAAGCACTTAGGGAACAACTGGCGGGCGCTCGTTGTTCTGTCACTGTTGTGCTGTTTACTTGTAATCACCGCCCCAGCCCTGGCGGAGTCCAGCCAACGCCCAGGCCGCGTACAAGGCCAGGTGACGGACGCCGATGGGAACCCGCTTGCCGGCGTACAGGTAAAAGCAACCAATCCTGAAGCGCCCGTCGGAACCCTAACCTCTACCTCAGATGATGGCGGCTATTTTTCGGTGATCGGTCTAATCACTGGCCGCTGGTCCTTCAGCTTCCAGAAAGAAGGCTACGTCACACACGAACTCGACGGTAACGTAAGCACACTCGACCGAAATCCAAACATGGATGTGACGCTAGAGAAAACCGCGGCCACAGGGGAGTTAACGGCCGGAGACGTTGGCAACATGGAACTCTTCAACCAGGGTGTCCAGCTTGCAGAGGAAGGTGACTACGCAAGCGCGGTCGCACAATGGGAAGGGTTTTTGGATGCGAACCCTGACGTCTTTCAGGTGTATCTGAACATTGGAGACGCTTATCGGGAAATGGGCGACACAGAGGAAGCCATCGCCAGTTATGAGAAGGTTCTGGAGCAGGACGCCAGTAATATCGGGGCTTTATCAAACATTGGGGAGACGCATCTACAGGCCAGCAATGCGGATGCCGCGTTGCCTTACTTCGAGAGAGCCATTCAAACGAGCCCTGAACAACCAGAAATATACTTCAACGTAGCCGAAATTTATTTCTCCGCTCGACTCCTCGAACAAGCGGTCGGTTACTACCAACGAGCCCTAGAGATCAACCCAGAATTCCTTCCGGCCCAAAGGCAAGTCGGTTTCGCTTACGTCAACATTGGGGATATCGAAAAGGCGCTCGCAGCCTTTGAGAAATTTTTGGAGATCGCACCGGAAGGTGAACCGAATGTGCCGGTCATCAAGGACATCGTGGCAGCATTGAAGGGATCAGTGGGGGAAGTTCCCTGAAACAGACACGGAATTTCAATGCCTTCGGCGACAATCGGTCAATGACCAGTCAGCCTATAGTTTTTCTTGAAGTCCACACGGCAGAGAAACCGATTGCCCCACTACAATTGTCCCAGTGGTAAAAATGGGTTCGCTGTTCAGTCGATGCGTTTCCCCACTACTATTTTCTTTATTCATCGCAAGCTTTGCATCTATTGCCTACGCCAAAGGTCAGAGCGCGTATCCCACCACGGCCGAGGAAGCAACAGCGTACTTCGAGGGTCAAGTCGATGAGTGGCTGAGTGGTCCGGTTGACTACATTATCCTTGACGATGAACGAAACCAGTGGGACACACTAGAAACCACTGAGCAGCGGCGCGCCTTTATTAACTGGTTCTGGGCACGTCGCGATGCTGATCTTCGGGATTCCGAAAATCCATTTAAGCTCAACTTTTATGAGCGTGTGGCGACCGCCAATCAACGCTTCCGCGGCTTCCCTCGAGGGTGGAAATCAGACCAAGGTCTTGTTTGGGTGATTATTGATCGGCCTGATGCTATAGGTCGCCGTACATCTGCTCAGCTTTTCGATCGATTTGGGCCAGATTTCAACTCCTGGACATACCACACCACAACGCGGAATCTGGGTTTCACCTCGCGAATGGGTGAAGTCGTTTTGCTGTTCATTGAGAGCCGTCCGGGGGATTTCAGGATCTACGACCTCGATTTCGGAGAAGGAATTCACCCAATCTGGCTACAGCAAGCATTCGAATACGCAAGAGAGTCAGTTGTTGTGAACCCGAACCTGGAGTTCAACCCTACGAGTACCGACACTGGGTACGTCATGTCCGCCTCCGGCTCGACCTTGACACTCGACGTGCCGCTTGAGTCATGGCATCCACAGGGAGCAGAAGGTCTTGTATTACTTCCGGTTAGGGTGGGACTGGAGCAACTCCTGTTCACCGAAGGCGATGATGACAGGCTCCTGTCATATCTTCAGGTACAAGCGATGTTGACGCCTGAAGAAGGACAAGACCCGCTATTTACCAGCGAGCAATGGAGCGTCAACCTCAGCAAGGAACAGCTCGCTGAGCATGGTAGCGGCTCCTTGCTAGGCGTGCTTGCGATGGCCGCATCCGTCGGAACATACGATGTCCGTATCGGACTCTCTAATCCATTGACAGGAAGCAGTGGGCTATGGGAGGGACGTGTCGAAGTTGGCCCTGCCAATATCCCCAGTGGGACATCAGCAGTCGGGAAGCTATCCCTGCCCCTCAATAGATCAAACCCGAGTGCAGTCGGCCTATTGGGCCAACCGGAACCGAGCTTCTCTTCGGGGGACCTCGTTATCGTTCACGCTTGGCTGCCGGGTGCTGACCTTGAAAAAGATCGCCTATGGCTAATCGTCACCAACGACAACGGAATGGAACAACAGCTACAGATCCGCAGCGCTCGGTGGCTAGGTTCGCTCGCTGGTCCGCTAACGATCGAGGCTGTTCTTCCTGAGCTGCCTAAAGGTGACCTTCAACTCCGCTTGGTCCTAAGCTCGGGGGCCAACATCAGAAGTGTGACGTTAAAAGTGAACGGTTAAACCTGTCGGCCGAAGGCCACCCTGGTCTTATAGCACAAGCTAGTTGTCTCCATTTTCCGGCTCGCCGTACCCCCCACCTCCTGGTGTGTGGATGCAAATCACTGTCCTTGCATCGACGTGCATGCTTGCCTTTCCTGGTATGTCTTCTGAGTGATGTCTACCATCAGGTTCGGGCACCACAAGCAGGTTACGACCCGGTTTGCCGGGCGACCCGCCTTGTAGTCCGTATGGTGAACCACGCCGCCGATCACTTAGCACAGTAACTTCCGCAGGGCCTAGAACATCGATCTCCCTACGAATGCCATGGCCTCCTCGGAACCGCCCGGCGCCACCCGAACCACGACGAATTTGGTAACGGCGAACATGGTAAGGGTAGGCATGCTCAAGAGCCTCGACCGGAGTGTTGAGGCTGTTGGTCATATGGCAGTGTGTAGCATCAAGGCCGTTAGCAGTCGGGCGGGCACCCATGCCACCAGCGGTGGTTTCATAGTAAGCGAATGGCTCACCATTACGAGGGTCAATCCCGCCAATTGTCAGGTTGCTCATGGTTCCGTAACTAGCGGCCGGAATCCGGCCAGGAATCGCTTGCGCAAGGGCTCCTAAAACAACATCGACAATGCGTTGAGATGTCTCCACGTTACCGCCACACACCGCCGCAGGCACACGGGCATTCAGCAAGCTACCTTCAGGAGCCACAACGTCAAGCGGGCGTATTGTGCCGTGATTCGACGGCACCGCGAAAGGGACAATCACCCGGAAGCAATACATCACAGCCGACAACGTGATCGCATAAATTGCATTGATGCTGCCATCGACTTGGGGGGCAGTGCCTGTGAAATCGATCCGCGCTTGAGTCCCTTCTACATCGAGCTTCACAACTATCGGCACCGGGTCCAGACTCAGCCCATCATCGTCCATGTTGTCTTCGAAGCGATAGGTGCCGTCGGGAATCTGACGAATAGCTTCCCGTGTCATAC
>PVBE010108892.1_pt1 | contig 44347 bp, 40 predicted proteins | sample 1631181 | NCBI WGS metagenome assembly PVBE01 (sample SAMN08397723, study PRJNA350692) | Marine metagenome, whole genome shotgun sequencing project. | isolation source: water | place: Pacific Ocean | collected 2012-04
ATGCCTGGGATGTCTGCGGGTCGGCGGCCTTCGGCTTCCAAACCATATGGATCAACCGCTTCAGTCAAAAACCGGAACGCCTTCCAGGCCGTCACCTGTTCGAAATTCAAAGGCTGGATGGGATTTTTGATCAGCTTGAATGATATTTCGAATTTCCCTCTCTCAGAATAAGCCTAGGATAAAAAAATAAATCATTAATCTTTCAGAAAATCGTTTTGTGGCTTAATGAATAACTGGATATTTTTTGGAAAAGAAACAGGCTTAAATTATAAAATAAATTATCTACAGGATCTTGAATTGAGTCACACTTATTTAAAATCAACATGTTGTTTAGATAATACCTTGTTAGTTTTGGATAAATTGCAAAAACCCTCTATTGTTGTAGAAAGAGAATTTAACCATTGATTAAACCGTAATATAGGAATTTATGGGGGAAAAAATCAAAACGATAGCCGTACTTGGGGGGACGGGAGCCTTGGGTTCTGGACTTTCTTTCAGACTAGGTAAAGCAGGGTATCAGGTGCTGATTGGATCAAGGAATCCAAACAAAGCAATTGAGAAGGTTTCAAGCATCAATCAACGTTTTGGAAAAGAAAAAATTTTTGTTGAATCAAATTATATAGCTGCAGAAAAATCAGATTTGGTCATTCTAGCTGTTCCTTTTTCCAACCACAGAGAAATCGTTAGTGAAATTATTCCAGTTGTTCAAAATAAAATCCTTATCGATACCACGGTTCCATTGGTTCCACCCAGGGTCGCTAGAGTTCAACTTCCAGAATTTGGGTCCGTTGCCAGGCAAACTCAGGAATGGTTAGGTAAAGAAGTTCGAGTGGTTTCTGCTTTTCAAAACGTGGCAGCTTACCATTTACTTGGAGATGATTCTTTACATGGAGAGATACTCGTTTTTGGAAATAACAAAGAAGCCAGAGAAACTGTTATCGGATTGGTTCAAGAAATAGGAATGAAAGGCTGGCATGCAGGTTCAATCGATAATTCTGTAGTGGCCGAAAGTCTTACTTCCGTCCTGATTTTTATGAACAAATTTTACAAAATGGAAGGTGCAGCAATCAATATTGTTGACTCAAGTTTAATTTTGTGAATTTTTCATCTTGTACTGGATTAATTTTCATTTTTAACAATTGTTTAAACCGATCCTATGACTTTAGTAAGCAGCAAAGGAATAAGACAAGATATTGAGGACCTTCCTTTTTCTCCAATTCGTGAGATTGTCAGGTCCGCAGAAGATAAAAAAGATGTAATACCATTCTGGTTTGGTGAACCAGATGTGAGTACTCCAGAATTTATTCGGGAATCAGCGAAGAGATCTCTGGATCGTGGAGAAACATTTTATGCTCCAAATTCAGGCCAAAGGCAATTGAGAGAATCGATATCCAATTACATGAACCGACTATACAGTACCAAAATCTCGACCGAACAGATCACAGTTTCTGTTTCAGGAATGAACGCACTGATGATTACCGCTCAGGCTCTTGTGCCAAATGGATCGAAGGTGGTGGTATTATTGCCGAGCTGGCCAAATATCCCAGCGGTCCAGAGGATCATGGGGGCGGAGTTGGAAGGGGTTCCAATCAGCATGATAGAGGGAAAATGGAATCTAGACATGAATCAAGTGTTTGATGCCTGTGATTCAAGCACTTCCGCCATTATCATCAATTCTCCGAATAATCCTTCTGGCTGGACCATGTCTAGCGAAGAGCAAAAAGCCCTACTTGAATTTTCTCGGAAACGTGGAATCTGGATTGTTAGTGATGAGGTTTATGCTCGGATCAGTTTCAATGCCAACCATACGCCTTCATTTTGTGAAGTGATGGAAAAAGGTGATCGAGTGATCGTGGTAAACAGTTTTTCAAAATCATGGGCGATGACCGGTTGGAGATTAGGTTGGATCACTGCTCCAGCCGAAATTGCTACCCAGTTAGAAAAACTGACTGAATACAATATTGCTGGTCCTCCTCCCTTTATCCAGCAAGCAGGTATTACAGCACTTCAGCAAGGAGAGGAGTTTATCCATGAAAGTAACGAACGTTACCTAAAGGCCCTTTCTTACTTCAAAGAATGGGCCGAGTCCCAGGAACGTATTGAATTTGACGCTCCAACCGCAGCCTTCTATGCATTTTTTAAAATTCGAGATGGAAATGACAGTCTGGCCATGGCCAAGGATCTTCTCAAAAAAGGAGTTGGACTTGCCCCAGGCCGTGCCTTTGGACCTCAGTTTGATTCCTATCTCCGTCTGTGTTTCGCGTCGTCCATTCCGAAATTGGAAAAAGGACTAAATCGATTGGAGGATTGGCTGATGAATTTGAAGTGAACCAAGGATCTATTAAAGCAATAAAGTTAATTCCTATTGAAGGAATCCCCCTCGTCAAACCTTGTGATGACCTCCCTGGAATCATCATCAAGTCGACCAATTCATCTAAAATAGAGTGGTTTGAAGGGGACATCCTGGTTATTGCACAGAAAATCATTTCTAAAGCTGAAGGCCGTTTGGTCAACTTAAAACAGATCGAACCCTCAAAACGTGCTATCGAACTGGGATCAGTGACGGAAAAGGATCCCAGGCTGGTGGAATTGATTCTTCAAGAGTCGACTAAAGTAATCAGATATAGAAAAGGAGTTTTGGTGGTTCAGAATGATCATGGAATCATTCTTGCCAATGCCGGAATAGATCGTTCGAATTTGGAACAGGATCAGGAACAGGATTGGGTTCTTTTGCTTCCGAAGGATCCTGATCTTTCAGCCAAAAAAATTCACCAAGAATTACTGGCTAAAACTGGATTACATCTGGGAGTCATCATCAATGACAGTATTGGAAGAGCCTGGAGGAACGGAACCATTGGTACTGCCATCGGGGTAGCCGGATTGCCTGCCATCGTTGATCTGAGGGGCAGAAAAGATCTCTTTGGAAATCCCTTAAGGGTCAGTGAAGAGGCGGTTGCGGATGAACTGGCATCAGCAGCTTCTCTAATACAGGGACAGGCAGATGAAGCACTTCCTGTTGTTTTGATTCAGGGTTTTCAATCACTAACAGCCAACATCCCTGCATCAGGATTGATTCGTCCGCAAGAAACGGATTTATTCCAGTAAAAATTTCAGAAAAAATGGTCGTTAATAATCCGGTAACACACCTCGCTCTTTCAGGAGGAATTGGAGGAGCTAAACTTGCTCTGGGTTTGGAACACGTCTTCAATTCATCAAACCTGATGATCGCAGGTAACACTGGTGATGATTTCAAGCATTTTGGGTTACATATTTCTCCGGACCTTGACACTTTATTATATACACTTTCCGGGAAATCAGACACTGAACGTGGTTGGGGGCTATCTAATGAAACATGGTCTTTTATGGAGGCCATGGGGGAAATGGGAGGGGAAACCTGGTTTCAATTGGGTGATCGTGATCTTGCAACCCATGTAGAACGGACTCGAAGATTGAATGAAGGGGAGAATCTTTCTTCCATAACTTCCAGTTTCTGTAAAATATTTGGGGTCAAGGCTCAAATTGTTCCAGCAACCGATGATCCCTTAAAAACCCTGGTTCAGACTCCAGAGGGAATCCTGACTTTTCAGAACTACTTCGTGCGGGATCAATGTAGGTCCAAGATTCTTTCACTTAAATATGAAGGTTCAGAAAATGCTCAACCCTGTTCTGCCTTGGAAGAGGCTCTCGAAAGTTCATTCTTGGAAGCGGTTTTTGTATGTCCTTCCAATCCATTCTTGAGCATCGACCCGATTCTTTCCGTAGGGAGGATTAAAGAAAAATTGAAGAAAAGTACGGCAAAGGTCATAGCTATTAGTCCGATTGTCGGAGGAGACGCGGTAAAAGGACCTACTGCAAAGAATTTAAGAGACTTAGGATATGAGGTATCTGCTTTTACGGTAGCAGAATATTACAGTGATTTTATTGACGGGTTTATACTGGATAAGAGAGATGAAAAGGAAATCTTTCAGATAGAGTCCCTTGGTATTCGTGTAGGACTTGCAGACACTGTTATGATTGATCTTCAGTCAAAAATTAAATTGGCTGAGAGTGTTATGCTATTTTTAAAGAAATTTTGATTCCAAATTGATCTTAAATTTACCCTATATTTGCTGTGTGGGCAGTCATCCCGGTTAAGCAGATCAACCAAGCCAAGCAACGGCTATCAACGATTCTCAGGCCCGAAGAAAGAAAAGATTTTTTTTCTGCAATGCTTGAGGATGTCCTCAGAGTAATGGTCAAAATCGATTTTTTTGAAAAAATCATTTTGGCTACCAACTGTCAACATGCGATATCAATAGCAAATAAGTATGGAGTCTCACATTTTAAAACGGGTCCTGATAATGGACTAAATCAGGCCGCTAAAGAAAGTGTCAAACATCTGGTAGAAAATGGAATCAGGAATATGTTTCTAATCCCTGCTGATATTCCATTGATCTCTGAGAGAGAAATTGATTGTGTTTTAAAAGCTCATCCTTCATCACCCTCATTGACAATTATTCCTTCTAAAGACAGATTGGGATCAAATTGTCTACTTCTCTCTCCTCCTTCGATTATGCCGTTGAAGTTCGGACCCGATAGCTATTGCTTCCACCAGGAGATTGCCCAAAAAAGGGGGTTGAAGGTCACTTCAATGGAGTTACCGGGAATAGGACTCGATATTGACGAGCCAAAGGATTTATATGAATTACTTAAAAAAGAAAATAAAACAGTTAGCCAAAAATTTCTCCGTCAATTGAATCTTATGAAAAATTAGCTTATCAATTTTTATTGTGAGCTTCTTGCCAACTAGGCCCTCCTGTATTGTTGACCCAGTAACTCTTTGCCCAACCCACTCCCTGCCAACTTCTGAGTTTGGTGGGGTGGAGTCTGAAAAGCCAACGAGGCTGATTCAAGGTTGGAACAAGATAGGTTGGACCATCCGGACCAAGATAGCGGACTGCCATTTTCTCAGCAATTCCCACCCATCTTCCCTCGATCACACTCTCTTCCACCAACTCTGCCGTTCCATCACATTGAATCTTTTCCATCGTCTGATCATCATCTACCACCCAACTGCAACGGGGGTCATTTTTCAGATATTCTGCCCACTTCGAACGAGACCGGGGGATGACCCAGAAACAACCGTTGCTGCACTCGCAGGAAGATCCATTCTCACAATCGCTCCTGCTCTCCCAATGATGCCAGCATGGAATGACAAAAGGGTCACCGTTAGGCTTTAAACATGCGAGCCTCAATGTATAACCCTTATCTAGAAAGATTTCCATTTCCTCTGGGCTCATTTTCCCAACAGGTTTTTGATGTTCCTCATTTTGATATTTATCAGTCATGAAATACTCCTTTTTTTTGAGTTATTTAAAAGGAAAAAGATTAATCTAAATCAAACAGTTTTGTTTTATTGAAGTACGAATAGTGGATTCTAAGATTTGAGTTCTAAGTTTGACATATTCAACAGATCTAATATATGTTTCATTTGGTCATATTTTAATATTCAAGTCAATGGAGATTATTATGAAAATATCAATAAATTTCAAAAAACTAATTTCTGGATGTTTGCCGATCCTGCTGGCTCCACTATCATTTCAACTCTTTGCAGCAGATGCTTTCACTCAACAGGAGATCAATTCATCCCCGTATTTGCAAAGCGTTCTCAAACGCAAAGGGCAAAGTTATGACACTTCCAAATTCCGTAAACCGGGGCCCTACAGGATCGCTCTGGCTGCTCAGGGAACCAGCAATTCCTGGTCCGCTCTCTTTGATGAACACGCCAACTGGTATGCCGATGAACTGGGTAAAGGAGTCATCAGTGAATTGCTGTATGCAGACGCTCAGGCCTCTGCAGACAAACAGGTTCCGCAGGTGGAGGATCTTCTGGCACAGGAACCCGATGCCTTGATCCTGGTTCCGATGGGAGCAGCGGCTCTCACTGCTCCTGTTGAGAGAGCGATGGCCCAGGGAGTTCCAGTCGTATTGTGCGCAAGTGCAGTAGAAACCGATAATTTCGTCACCGAGGTTGGTACCAACCTTTATGCCAGCGGTGCAGGTTTGGCAAAATATCTTGGAGAAAAACTCAACGGTAAAGGCCGGGTCTTGATGATGACAGGGATTCCCGGAGTGAGCACATCAGACATCATGGAGGCTGGGGGAAAAGCGACTTTCAAAAAATACCCCAGGATCGAACTAGTCGATGAACAGCCTGGGAACTGGTCTACTGCAGAAGCAAAGCGGATCATGGAAACATGGCTGGTCAAATATGGAGACAGCATCGACGGTATCTGGTCAGGAGGTGCACAGATGTCTCAGGGGATTGTCAGTGCCTACCTTGACAAAGGCATGAAGATTCCTCCCATCGGCGGTGGGGAATATGCCACAGGTTTTCTGAGACAAGCCGTTGAAAATGATCTGGAATACGGAGCCTGGCAGTATCCGAATGCAATGGTGGTTCTTTGCATGGATGCAGCAGTAAATATATTGCGTGGCCGTTTGGTTTCACGTTTTATCGATTTTGTGGATCACATTCCGGGTACGGGAACCTTCAGCAATTCAGAAGGTAAAGATTATTACAATAAAAATTGGAGTGATGACGTATTTGGTCCGATCCTTTTTCCCAGTGAAAGACTCGAAAAATTAGGTTATTTGAGAAAGTAAGCAATAGTCTTCTCCACAATAAGGGAGTCTGAATTCCCATTAATCCTCACTGGTTGTCGATTCTACTGGATCGGCTTCCAGTGAATTCCCAAAAAAATCAATGAAACTCACCAGTGACATACATGTGGTAGGTGGGGGATATTACGGATTCAGCATTTCCGGAAGGCTGGACTGTCACGTTTATGTCATCAACAGCGGAACGGAACTCGCAATTGTCGACCCGGGCTGTGGTATAGACCGTGACTTTGAGAAAATCATTTCGAATATTCAGGATGACGGTCTTGATCCTAAAAAAATCAAAAAGATTTTTGTAACCCACTACCATTGCGATCACATCGGTGCAGCAGCTGATGCCAGAAGTTTGCTGGATGTTGAAATGTATGCTGCCAAAACTGTGGCTTCGCTGATCAGAGACGGAGACGAGAAAGCGGCCTCTCTGGATGTGGGTAAAGCGGTTGGGTTCTATCCTGAGAATTTTATCCTGAAACCCTGTGAAGTGGATGTGGAACTGTCAGAGGGTGATTTGATCAAGATTGGAAACATGACCATGGAAACCTTTGAAACCCCCGGTCATTGTGAGGGGCATTTAAGCTTTCTTTTGAGAGGAGGAGAAAGGAAATACCTTTTCGGTGGGGACATGGTATTTTGGGGAGGCAAAATCTTGCTCCAGAACATCCATGATTGCAAAATCGATGTCTATGCGGAATCCATCTTCAAAGTGGAAAAGGCAGATTTTGACGCCCTTCTCCCTGGCCACCTACAAATTTCGTTGAATGACGGGAAATCCCATGTGATCCAGGCTGCAGACGCCTTTCGAAAACTGGGAGTTCCTCCTAATCTCGTTTAGTTTATCAACGGATTTAAGGACCGGAAAAACCTCCTTTTTTTCGGTCAGGCTGCTTGTACAGAGCCACCGCAGCAACAAAAATAATTCCCTTGATTAGTCCGCTGATGAACTGATTGGCACCAAGAACAACCATCAGGTTGTCCGTGAAGGTCAACAAAAGGATCCCGCCAAGTACTCCTGTAACGGTTCCTCGCCCCCCGAACAGGCTTGTTCCTCCGATCACTACTGCAATGATGGCGTTGAGTTCCAGTTCCTTGCCAATCACAGGATCTCCAACCCCCATCCGCATCAACCAGAGCAATCCTGTGGAAGCAGCAAGAACACTGCATAAACCGTAAACCCCATAGCGTACTCTTTTTACAGGAATTCCCGACAACTGCGCTACGGAAAGGTTTCCCCCTATCGCATAGATGTGTTTCCCGAAAACTGTCTTGCGAAGCAGAAACATGATCAGAAGGGTAATGAAAATGAAGTAATAGACAATGATTGGAACACCTAAAAATTTCTGGCTGTAGAGCATCAGAAAATCCCTGCTTGCGCGTCCGATGGGTTTGGTAGTGATGGTCAGAGAAATTCCTTGAAGGATGAAGAGAGATGCAAAAGTAACCACAAAGGGAGACAGGTTGAACTCATTGATCAGAAAGGCGTGGATCAAACCGACCAGCAGACCCAGCCCCAGGGTTAAAATTACTGCCATCCAGACATTGTCCGGATTCCCGTCCATCAGAATGGCTGAGACAAGGACACAAAGTTTGACCAAGGAACCAATCGAAAGATCAATTCCCGCAGTCAAAATCACCAGCATCTCACCAAGTGCGGCCGTTCCAAGATAGGCCGCTTGCCTGAGTACATTGGTAAGGTTGCGGATGCTCAGGAAACGCTCGGAATTCATTGCTCCGATGAACATCAAAAACAGGATCATTCCATAAACAACCAGGACCAGGGAATGTCTTTGAAATAATGATCGTTTCATGTTTTCAGTTTGTCTCAATCAAGACTAGGCTGCTTTGGAGACTGTGGTTGTGGCATATTCTATGATTTGCTCCTCTGAAGTTTCTGAAGGAACAAGTTCAGCAACGATTTTCCCCTCCCGCATGACCAGAATCCGATCACTGAGCCCGAGGATTTCGGTGAGTTCCGATGAGATCATCAATATCCCGATACCCTCTTGGTTTAATTGTCGCATCAGTTGATAGATTTCAAATTTCGCTCCTACATCAACTCCACGAGTTGGTTCATCCATGATGATGACCTCCGGTCGTGTCTGAAGCCATTTTGCTAACACTACTTTTTGCTGATTCCCTCCGCTAAGATACTGCACTTCTTGGCTGCCTGAGGTCATGGCGATTGAAAGCTGTTTCTTTGACTGATCAATGATTTCCTGTTCTTTCAATCGGTTGAGAAAGCCCCACTGAGAAATTTTTTTCAGTATCGGCATGGTGATATTGTTGCGTATTGGCAATTCCGTGAAAAGCCCCTGCTCTTTCCTGTCTTCCGGAACAAGCGAAATTTTATTCTTGATCGCCTCAGTCGGGTTCTTAAAAACAGCAGTTTTCCCATTGATAATTATGCTTCCATAAGTCAAAGGGTCTGCCCCGAATAGGGCTCTTGCCAATTCAGTTCTACCCGAACCAACCATCCCTGCCAATCCGATGATTTCTCCTTTCCTTAGATCGAGACTGACTCGTTCAAGGACGGTATCAGTCGAAATGTCCTTTGCAATCAACACCGATTTCCCAGGCTGGTTGGTTGAGACCGGGAAAACTTCTTCGAGGGTTCGCCCCACCATCATCTTGACCAGTTCCGCACGGTTAAGTTCGTTGATCGATTTTGTTGCCACGAGTTGACCATCCTTCAGCACTGTCACAACATCAGCAATACGGAACACTTCTTCGATACGATGGGAAATGTAAATAATTGAAACACCTCTTTTCACCAGGGATTGAATGATACTGAAAAGCTGTTCCAATTCATGTCCGGCCAGGATCGCCGAGGGCTCATCCATCACGATCAAATCTGCATTCTTGGAGAGGGCTTTGGCAATTTCAACCATCTGCTGAAATGCAACACTGAGATCACCAACTTCTGTATCAAGGTCAATTCTCAGACCTAACTGCGATAAAAGCGCCTCAGCCTCTGACTTGATTCGAGAGTGGTCGATCAGGCCTAATGCGTTTCGCGGTTCTCGGCCCAGGAAAATGTTTTCTACCACCGTCATCTGTGACACCAATGCAAGTTCCTGATAGATGACACTGATTCCACGATTAAGGGCTTCACGGGTAGAAAAACCCCGGTGAAGCTCGCCTTTGAAGAGAATCTCACCGCTGTCGGCGGACAGGGCCCCGGAAAGAACCTTGATAAGAGTCGATTTGCCTGCTCCGTTTTCGCCAACGAGTGCATTGACTGTCCCTGGCCTGCACTCAAATGAGACATCACGGAGAGCATGCACACCTCCAAATGATTTGGAGATGTTTCGCATTTCCAGGATGTAGGGAGCTTTCGAAGCACTCATAATAAAACTATGCTGATTTCAGGAATTAGGAAAGAAGACCCTGAAAACATAAATCATGGATCTTTTTTTTGAGCCAGGCCATACAGAGTAACCGCTGCAAGAATCACGAGCCCTTTAATGATGAGCTGTGTTTCTATTTCCAGGCCGATCAGGACCACCATGGTACTTAAAACCTGGATGATCAGAACCCCGGCAATCGTCCCCATCAGACCACCTCTTCCACCAAAAAATGCTGTTCCGCCTACCACCGCCGCAGCAATCGAATCGAGATCAAGTCCTGTTGCAATGAATCGGTCCACATAACCCACGTAGCCTGTAAGGACCACTCCGGATATCACTGCCAGCCCACTCGCCAGGACATACACAGAAATCTTGATCAGATTGACAGGAATGCCTGTGAGTCTGGCTGCTTCAGGGTTGCTTCCTGTTGCATAAATCCTGCGGCCATAAGTGGTGCCTTTCAAAATCACTAAAAACACAGCATTCAGTCCGAGCCAGATCAAAAGCGGAATCGAGAGAAAGCCCCAGGATTGATTGACAACTCCCAATGCTTCTGGAACAAATCCACTTGGCACCCCGCGAGTGAAAGCCTGTTGGGCACCCTGAACAAGAAAGAGCATCACTAAAGTTGCTACGAGTGGTGGAACTTTACGCTTGGTCACCAATAAACCGTTCCCTAATCCGATCAGCATTCCAATAACCAATGCAACGACTACTGCAGCAGGAATCATCTCGTTTCTTCCGTTGCTCACTTCAGCTACCACCATCGAAGTCATTACAATTACTCCGCCTACGGAAAGGTCCAGTCCAGCTACCAGCATCACCATCGTCTGACCAATCGCTATGATGCCCAACTGTGCACACTGCCTGAACATCACCGCCAGGGTTTCCTTCTCAAATAAATTTGGGGTGACCACTGCTGCAACTATCAACAGCAGCAGAAGGGCTATGTAGACACCATATGCCGTAATCAGGTTTCTTAGCCTGAAATCCGACTTGTCATGAATCACTGAAGTTGTGGATTCCATTTCGGAACTGAAATTCTCAAAAAAAGATATATAATATTTCTCTACCTTAGATATAGGTTCCAGGAGATTCAAGACCTATGCATTCAAACGTTTATCAAAAGATTAGATTCAAAATCAAGATACCCGTTCCAAAACTCTTTAAAAAAAAGTAGATCCCTTTTTATTGAGCATAGTATGCTCATTTAAAATCTGAGATCAGAAGTAACGGAATTGATTTTAAACCATTGTCATCACAACAATCATGAATGCCTTAAAAGTTGGTGATTTATTGGAAAGAAGACCGACTGTTGAAGAAGCCTATTTATTCACTGATATCAGGGATACAAGCAAACTTTTCAGGGTTGCTTCTGAACTTCGGGATGAAGGGCATGGAAACATCATTTCCTACTCACGAAAGATTTTCATTCCGTTGACAAAACTCTGCCGGGATGTTTGTCATTACTGCACTTTTTCGAGGGGCCCACACAAAAATCAGCAAAGTTACATGCAACCGGACGAAGTTATGAAACTGCTTCGTGAAGGCGAAAAAAACGGTTGCAAAGAAGCTTTATTCACCCTCGGTGATAAGCCTGAATTGCGTTACACCCGGGCCAGAAAAGAATTGGAGAATCTCGGCCATGAAACCACCCTTTCCTATCTTTTCGAGACAGCATGCCGGGTTCTGAAGGAAACAACACTCCTCCCCCATATCAACGCCGGTGTGATGTCGGCAGAGGATTTGAAAAATTTAAGGAAAGTATCTGCTTCTCAGGGACTGATGCTGGAAAGTGTTTCTCCTCGACTGCATAAAAAAGGGGGGCCACACTATGGATCCCCGGACAAGAACCCCGATGTCCGCATCAAAACCATTATGGAAGCGGGAGTCGAGAAAATCCCTTTCACTTCAGGGCTTTTAATTGGAATCGGAGAAACTCGAATAGAAAGAATTGAGGCGCTTTTGGTCTTAAGGGATTTGCATGAAAAATACGGTCATCTACAGGAAATCATTATTCAGAATTTCAAAGCCAAACCTGGAACCCCAATGGAGAATAATTCAGAACCGGGGATAGAGGAGACATCCTGGACCGTGGCCGTTACACGTATCCTTTTTGGACCTCAAATGAATATCCAGAGTCCTCCCAATCTTAATGCCGGATATCTAAAATCTTTGGTGAATTCAGGTATCAATGATTGGGGAGGGATATCTCCTCTGACTCCGGACCATGTCAATCCGGAGGCGCCATGGCCGGAAATCATTCATTTAGCTAAAACCATGGATAAATATGGGAAAGTACTCACTGAAAGACTTCCTGTTTATCCTGAATTTTCCCTGAACTCAAAGAAATGGTTTGATCCTAAGATCACTCCAGCCCTTTTGCGATCCATGGATCAGCAAGGTTATGCAAGAGAAGATGAATGGGCTCCCGGAGAATCATCGTCCCCTCTTGGATATCTGAAATCCAAGACGATTCCAAAAAGTAACCGGACAAGAAACGAAATTGAGCAGGTCCTTGAGAATATCAATGATTCAGACAAAATTAAGGAAGAACAAGTCACACATATCTTGAATGCGAGGGGATTTGAGTTTGATCGGGTCTGCGACTTTGCCAACGAATTGAGAAAAAAGGTTTCAGGTGAAGAAGTAACCTATACCGTCAATCGGAACATCAACTATACGAATGTTTGTTATTTCCGTTGTGGCTTTTGTGCTTTTTCCAAAGGGAAAATGTCGGAAAACCTACGCGGCAAACCCTATGATCTCAAGCTGAATGAAATCGTGTCCAGAACAAGAGAGGCCTGGGATAGGGGTGCCACCGAAGTCTGTCTCCAGGGAGGAATACACCCTAATTATACGGGAGACACCTATCTTCGGATTTGCGAAGCAATCCATGAAGCGGTTCCCGAGATCCATATTCATGCATTCTCACCCCTGGAAGTCAGTCAGGGAGCAAGTACCGTGGGGCTCAGTGTTCCAAAATTCCTGAGAAGGCTTCGTGAATCGGGTTTGGGAACATTACCAGGAACTGCTGCTGAAGTACTCGATGATGAAGTAAGAAATATCATCTGTCCGGACAAACTTTCCACCAAGGAGTGGCTATCCGTGATGAGAAATTCCCACGAGGCAGAATTTCGAACAACTGCAACTATTATGTTCGGACATGTCGAAGCGCCCCGGCATGTGGCCCGCCATCTGATTCGAATACGTGATTTACAGAGGGAAACCCTAGGATTCACCGAGTTTGTCCCCCTACCATTCGTTCACATGGAAGCACCGATTTTTCTCAAAGGAAAATCACGCAAGGGACCGACATACCGAGAGGCAGTTCTGATTCACGCGGTAGCACGAATCGTTTTACATCCCTTTATTCAAAATATCCAAACTTCATGGGTAAAAATGGGACCTGAGGGAGTGAAAGCATGCCTGGATGCCGGCGCAAATGACCTGGGTGGGACTTTGATGAACGAAAGCATCACTAGGGCGGCTGGAACGGTTCACGGACAGGAAATGCTTCCTGAAAGAATGGAAGAATTGATTCGTCAAACAGGACGTATTCCAAAACAGCGTGATACGCTTTATCGAAATCCTGATCCGGTACAAAAATCGAAATCATACGGAAACCACCAATTGGTAACCAAGGAATTTCAAAATTTTGCGATTGACTGAGAAAGCCATACAGCCTGAGTTAAAAAAAAATTTAAGTGATTAGTCTGGAATCAACACCGCCCTGCCAACAACGTTCCCTGCTGCAAGATCATGTAGGGCCCTGTTAACTTCCTTTAATGGATAGGTAGAGACCTCACTGATTAACTCTCCCCTCTCAGTGAGATTTGTGATTTCAACAAGATCAGTAAATGATCCAACAAAGCTTCCCATAATGCTAATTTCTCTTGCCACAAGTTCAGCCGTTGAAATCCTGACCTCACCACCGGTTCCAATCGCAAGATAACGACCCTGATTCATTAAAAGCTGTATAGCGTTATTGGGAATTTCCGATTCTCCAAAGAAGTCAAGAATAGCCCGAAATCCCTGCTCATGTCCGGCTTTGATTGAATCTAACTGATCCAATGAATCATAACATTCTTTAATGCCGGTTCTCGCCGCTAATTTTCTTGCTTCTTCGCGCGGGTCAACCGCAATGATTTTTCCTGGAGTCAGACGTGAAAGCAGTTGAGCACCCAGATGGCCAACTCCTCCAATACCAATCACAAGCACCTTATCTTGAGGGCGGATGAACCCCATCAGTTTTCTGATGGCACCAAAGGCGGTCAATCCTGCGTCTCCCAAAGGAGCCAATTCAGCAAGCGATGCTTCTTGTCCAACCTTGATCAGTGATCTTTCAGAGAAAGTCGTCAACTCACAAAAACCTCCGTCTGTATTGATCCCGGGTGTTATTCTTGAACTGGCCTGCGAATCAATTCCGTAGCGTTCTTCAAGGCTCATCCCGGAAGAAAGAAACGGATAACAAAGTACTTTATCTCCAATTTTTAACTGACTGACTCCCTCCCCGATACGGTAGACTTCTCCTGCATTCTCATGCCCCAAAACATGTGGGAGGGTTGCGACTGGGATCCCAAGATCCCTTCCAGTAATCATGTGAAGATCGGTACGGCAAACCCCTGCAGCTTGAATTTTCACGATAACTTCACCAGGCCCTGGCACCGGAGGGTCATCTATTTCTTCATAAACCAGAAATTCCTTGTTTCGGAGTTCTGGATCGTAGCGATGCAATACTGCTGCTTTCATCTATTTATTTCATGGATCAATAAAACGATTTTCAGGTTGCCATCCATCCACCATCCACAAAGAGTTCTGCTCCTGTGATGTAACTTGATTCTGAATCAGCCAAAAAATAGATGGCTGCAGCAACCTCGTCAGCATCCCCCCAACGACCCATTGGAGTTCGGTAAAGAATATCCTGAGACATTGTATCGCCAGCCTCCTCAATGGTTTTTTCCTCACGAAAGACTTTGATGAAACCGGGACTCACTGAATTGATCCGAATGTTGTCCTTGGCATACCTTATCGCTGCATTACGGGTCAGTGCGCTAACTGCCCCCTTGCTGGCATGATAGGAAGAAGATTTACCAAAACCCCCAGAGGCTCCAAAAATACTAGAAATATTGACTATCGAACCGGATTGTTGAGACTTCATTGTGGGAACAACTGATTTAATTCCTAGCCAAATAGATTTTGCATTGACAGAGAGCATCTCATCCCAACCGCTTTCATCTTCCTCTTCAAAATCCGGAAGTGTCCCGATTCCAGCGTTGTTGACTAAAATATCAATTCTTCCGTATTTTTTATGAACAGATTCAACTAATTGTGACCATGATGCTTCATCAGACACATCATGAATCATAGGCTTACCTTTGGGTTCTGACTGGGGATTTTCGGAAACTTCCTTATTTTCTAAATCAGGGAGAATATCTGTTTCAATGACGGTGATTCCTTCTTTTTTTAATCTTAAAGAGGTTGCCTTTCCTATTCCCCTTGCAGCACCTGTAATTATGGCTATTTTACGTTCATCCCCATTCATTTCATCCCAATTCGACTTTTCTTCCCGTTTTCTCTGCCTCGATGGCAACTTCACAGATTTCTTGGACGTGAAGAGCATCCTCAAGAGAATCCACACCTGCATTGGGCACACCCTTCAATGTCAGAACAAAATCCCAAAGTTCTTCCCTCAAAGCTCCCATGGTCCTTCCATCAATTTGAGGCCAAAATCCAAGATCAGGGAAATAACTGGAAGATCCATCATTGATAGTTAATGAAGGTTCATAAGTCTTTAGAAACGATGAACCTTTTGTACCAATGACTTCAATCCAGGCATCCACAACCCCGTTTCCGGTTTGTTCATCTTCTCCCCAGCCGAGGATGTTTGCCGGTGCACCACTTGGTGCAAGCCATGCTGTTTCAAGGGTGCAGAGGGTTCTTCCTTCCATCTCCATCACCATCACGAAAGTATCCGGTTCTTCAAAACCAAGATGGTACCCTCCCCAGGAGGTAACAGAGTGACAACGCTGTTGACAGATCCACAAAACAAGATCAATGTCATGAACCAAAGTTTCATAGACTGGATGAACACGATATCCGTAGGCCTCAAACCAGGATCTCGATGCATCCCGTTTGGCGCGGATATTTGCAAGCTTCCCCAACCTTCCTTCTTGAACCTGTTTTTGTAAAAACCTGTGCCTGGGTTCATATCTGAGGATGTAACCCAACCTGAGCAGAAGATTCTTATGTTTGGCCAATGCCACCAACTCACGTGCTTCTTCGAGTCTTGTGGAAAGAGGTTTCTCACAAAAGACATGGATTCCTTTATTCAACGCTTGACGAACAATCTCAGCATGAGTGTCTTCAGGAGAGACAATGTTGACGGCATCGACATCCATTTCTTCGATCATTCTGACTGGATCTTCAAAAATTTGAGTTTTGGGGAAATCCCTACTTGCCTGCTCGATTGCGTCCGGATCGGGCTCGGCAATGGCTGAGACTTGAGCGTAGGGATGGTTGGAAAGGACATTTGCATGATGCTTCCCAAATCGACCATACCCAGCTAGGGCAAATGAGATTACTTCACTAGATTTGGTCATCAGACTGAACCATCAAATGAGATCCTTGCTTCGTTGGAAATATTGAATAGGTGTAAAGATTCAGGCTTGATTTTGAAAAGTACGGTCTCTCCTGAATTAATTTTTTCAGCAGACGGAACCAGTAGGGAAATCGTTCTTTCACCCAATTTGAGGTAAACAAGTTTTTCAGAACCGAGTGTTTCCACCACGGAAACTGTTCCTGATATCCCACCCCGAGAAACAAGTTCCAGATCATTCGGACGAAATCCGAGGATTACAGACTTTTCATCCAATGCCCTTAAGAAATCAGGAACGGGTAGCTCAAAAGAGTCCTGTTGGAAGGTTTTTTTCTTGTTTCTCTCAATAATGTCCACTTCCAGAAAATTCATCGGGGGACTGCCAATGAATTCAGCCACAAAACGACTCGAAGGACGACTGAAAATATTCTCGGGAGTATCCAGCTGGACGACCTCTCCTTTGTTCATGACTGCCAGGCGGTGTCCCATGGTCATTGCTTCAACCTGGTCATGGGTAACGTAAATTACCGTACTTTTAAGTCCGCCAGTTAATTCAATTAGTTCCTTCCGAGTTTGAAGCCTGAGTAATGCATCAAGATTTGAAAGAGGCTCATCCATCAAAAAAGCCTGAGGTTTCCTTACGATTGCTCTTCCAAGCGCGACCCTCTGTCTCTGTCCGCCTGACAGCTGGCGAGGTTTACGATCCATCATTTCCTGGAGATCCAGCATTTTTGCAACGCGAAGCACGCGTTTTTCTATTTCCTCCCCGTCCAAACCTCTTGCTTTGAGTGCAAATCCCAGATTTTTCTCGACGGTCATGTGGGAATACAAAGCATAATTCTGAAAAACCATGGCAACATCGCGATCTCCTGGTGGGAGGTGGTTCACAATGCGGTCTCCGATTCGAATTTCTCCGTCACTCAGAGATTCCAATCCGGCAACCATTCTGAGAGTTGTGGTTTTTCCACAGCCGGAAGGCCCTACAAATACCAGAAACTCCCCATCGGCAATGTCCACGCTTACATTTTTCACGGCAAGGGTGTTGCCAAATTCTTTATTCAAATGGGTAAGAGATACTGAAGCCATAAACGCTTTCTTATTTGATTGCCCCGGCTGATATGCCGCGGATGAACCAACGACCAACAATGAGAAACAGGATGAAAACTGGTAAGGCAGAGCCGACAGCTCCAGCAGCGGCAAACCCCCAATTGACCCGGTACTGCCCAAACACGATTCCCGTCAGTCCAATCGGAAGGGTGTGGAGATCATTCGAAAGAAGCAGTGTCATCGCAAAAAGATATTCAGTCCAAGAGACAATAAATGCGAACATCGCGATTGCAATGATCCCCGGTGCGGCCTGCGGTATGATGATTTGAAATAGGGTACGAATTCGTCCAATACCATCCACGGCTGCAGCTTCTTCTAACTCAGGAGGAAGGCTCTTCAAAAATGCCTGAAGCAGCCAAATACCGAACGGAACTGCAAAAGCAGTGTTCATCAGGGCACAACCCAAATGGCTGTCTACCAATGCAAGTCCACTAAAAATTTTAAAAATCGGGACGACCAGCAAAGCAGTCGGGAAAATGTAGACACTGAGTAGAAAGAGGCTCAAAACATTCCTACCTCGGTACTGAGTCCGATAGACACTATAAGCACCAGCTACAATCATCGGAAGCGAGAGAACTACGGTGTAAAAAGATACAATGGTACTGTTAATCACCCATTGCCAATATGATGATTTTGTAAAAAGTGAAACATAGTTTTCAATGGTGAGATTTTGCGGAATAAGAGTCTGATTTCGGACTAATTCCATGTTTGGACGGAATGAAGCGAGAAAGATCCAAAGAAAAGGAGCCAAAAAGATAAACATAATCAGTAAAATAATTAAGAACCTCAAAATGGAAATGGCAGAAATTGAGGAATTCATGATCTATTTTGAAAGGTCCTTAAACGTCTCATTTGCCATGATGAATTGCCTTCTGTTTAAAATGATGAAAACAAGGGCAAAGATGATCAGAATGAATAAAAAAATAATTGCTCCTGCAGAAGCCTTTGAAATATTGTATCCATAAAATGCGGTATCATACATAAGCACCGGCACCGTCGTGGTAGAAACTCCTGGTCCTCCACGAGTCATCATCCAAATGATGTCGAAAACGTTGGACGCCCAAAGCGTTCCCACCAGTCCTAAAACGGTAAGGGTAGGTAATAAATTGGGAATGGTGATTGATTTGAATTGAAGCCACACTCCTGCTCCATCAACCCTTGCAGCCTCGTATTCCTCTTCTGGGACACTGGCCAAGGAAGCAAGGAAAATGATGGTTAAAAAAGGGACATAACGCCATGAATTTACAAAAGTCAGGCTGATCCCTGCAATCTCAGGATTAGCAAGAAAAAGCGCCGGTTTTTCGATCATTCCAAGACCCATCATCGACGTGTTGATGATTCCTGAAGTGGCATCAAACATCCATCGCCAGAGAATAGCAGTTACTGCAGCAGGAACGGCCCAAGGAAGAATGATCCAGGTCCGGGCGAAGTTTTGCCCCTTGAAGGGCTGGTTGATAAGTAGAGCGATCAGAAGCGCAACAAATGTCTGAAAAAATCCATTTGCCAGGACCCAAACAGCACTTCTTCCTAAGGATGCTATAAAATTTTTGTCACCAAACAGGTCTAAATAATTCTTTAGTCCGACCATTTCATATTCACTTCCCACAACCCTTTGTGAAGTGAAACTGATCTGAACCCCTGAAAGAATAGGCAGAATAACAACTAGGATCACAAGTAGTACTGGTGGGAGAACCAGGAAGAGCCCTAGTTTTGAATCACGGCTTTTAAAGTCCTGTTGTGACATTTATTGAAAGGGTGGAAGTCTCCAAAGACATGACTTTGAATTGACTCAAGGAAGGAGGGCAGATTGGCACTTATCCAATCTGCCCGGAAAACCTAATTGACGTTAAGCATCAATTCTTCTAGATATTCTACTGCCTCTTTAGGTGAAATATCTTCTATTATCATTTTTTCCATAGCCTTGGCCGTAAAATTCTGTCCTTCGAACTGACCTACAGTAGGGCAATAATTGTTCTGCATAAAACCATACATTCCTGTATATGGTGCTTCATCAAGAGACATTTGATGCTGCTTCTTGAATTGACTTAAAACCGGTGCAGAAAACATGATTCGGTTGGTTTCGGCGTTTTCAGTGACTGGAAGGAAAAGTCCTGGCTCTGAAGTTCCAAGCCATTCTCCATAGATTTTTGGTTTTAGCCAAAAAGCCATGAATTTGGCTAATCCTTCCTGTTTTTCAGGATCATCGGTCATAACCATGAATGCATTGGAATAGGATAGTGAAAAACGCTCACCACTGCCATCGGAAGGTACCGGAATAGGAGCTGCACCCAGATCACTCGCACCCAGTCCAGAGTTATTTATCCAAGAATTCATAAATGCATTTTTGAAGGTAATCATTGAAGCTTTCCCTGAAACTAGAGCTCCCTCAACTTCAGCCCATGCATAAGCACCAATATCGGGTGGACTATATTTTGCGAGCTCCTTTAAAAATGTGTAAGCCTTTATATTATGGGGATTGTTTACTGTAGGCCTGCAATTGTCGTCAAAGATTTTTTTCCCACCGAAAGCTCCCATCCATGTATAGATGGATTGTGTTCCTGCCAAAGTATCACTTGCAGGAAGTGCAAACCCATACTGACCTTTACTTGGGATGGTCAGCTTTTTTGCTGCGGCAAGCACTTCTTCTGTTGTTTTGGGAGGATGAGAAATTCCTGCTTCTTCAAAATGCTTTTTGTTGTACATCAGGAGTTCCAACATTCCGAAAGCTGGTATAGCCCATATCTCATCATCGGCACGATACTGATCGACATAAGCTTCTATGAATTTCACTTCTTTAGCTACCTTGTTGAAAACTCCAGTAGCGGGTTGAACTCCTCCAGTTCGCCTGATGGCAGTGAAAAAAGCTGGTATGGCTTGTTGCAAGTCCACACCAACGCCAGCTTCAACTTGTGCTGTAACACGAGAGTAAGCTTCACCCCAACCCACTACATTCTGCTTCATCCTATATTGAGGATACTTGGCATTGAATTTATCCACTACAACTTGCATCGCTTCCACACGGCTTGGTGGTTGTTCCATGTGCTGCATTGTTAGTTGAATAGTTTTCGCCTCTGCATTGATCGTCAACATGATACTAGCGAAAATCATTGAAAATACCTTCATCCACTTTTCCAGATGTTTATTTTTGAAAATTGAATCATTCATTTTTTCCTTTATAGTTAAGGTTTGACATCTGAAATATCAGTAATTGAACTTATATTTTGAGTCAAGTCATATTTTGGAAAAACAAGGTATTTAATTAAAAAAAATGGTGATCTAAAGTAAAAATCGATTTTTCCGGGTCAAAAAAATTTCCTTAACCTTGGAACAAACTTTTTTTCAAGGGTTTTGACTGGTATTAGAAATGGAAAAGTCTTTTGGCGTTACCTCCCTGAATGAGTTCGCGTTCTTTCTGAGTGATGTCCGGAAGCAGCTTTTCTACAAGCTCCAATTGCTCCAAATATCCGGGTATTTTTAGAATCCAAGGAAAATCTGATGCCCAGAGTATACGTTCAGGGCCAAAGATCTTTAACAACCTCTTGGAGACCGAATTCATATCGGGGTACGGATAAGGATCATGACTGAAGGCATACTGTCCTGAGAAATGGACATAAGTTTTCGGGTTAGCAGCAATACGTTCTAGAAGGTCTAGGGTTGGTGGAGGAATTTGGGTATCAAAATGTGGACGGGCATGCTGATCAATGGACAGATTATCGAGGGAGACCATGAACCCGCAATGGTTGAAGATTGCTTCCAGTTCCGGAAGTCTCTCCAAAACCCTGTCAAACATTTCCACCTGACGAGGTTCTGCGTAGAACCATACCTTCAGTCTACGTTCAGCCATCAGCTTAAAAACGGGAAACATGGCGTATTTTTCCGGATCGTCATCAGGGCTTGCTTCCAGATCGACAAACCCGACCCGGATTCCCTGAATGCTGCTCTCTTCAATACGCTGGTCTAAATTTTCTGCTTGGTCTGGTGCGTCCGTGTCATAAATCCCTACCGTTGCAAATTTACCGGGATACTCTTTCAGCAATTCTGAAATGTAATGATCCTCTGGGCCGAGAGGAACCACAATGGCCTTGTCCACTCCCGCTTTTTCCATCTCAACGATCAGTTCCTGTGCGACCACTTCCCTTTCCTCATCGGCCAAGCCCGGATGAATGGGCCTTGGATAATCCTTGGAATATGCCTTGAAAAGATGCAGGTGAGAATCAATGACGTTCATGCTTTTTGCCGGGAGTTTTTTATGTTTTCTGATTATTGCCCTTTACCCGATCTTTTTGTTGAATTCCTGATACAAATGCAAGCTGGATGTTTGTTGTTTTCTAATTCCTCTTGATGAAAAGCATTTGTCTCAGTGCTCTCTTTCAGTGTCATTGTTTTGTCATTTCAAAATGTTTCAATCTTTTTAGGGAGAAGGGGGAAACTTTTTAAGATGTTACAGCCACTGACTTTCGTATTGCTCTAGGAGCAGGGTGGGAACAGAATGAGGAATGTTGAAATCCATTCCAAAAAAACTGAAGACAGACGGCAGCATCAGCGCGATTTACGGGATGGAGGAATCCGGCAGCCTGGAACTACCGTTGTTCAGTGCCCGGGTTGCAGCAGGTTTTCCGTCACCTGCAGAGGATCATCTTGAATCACGGTTGGATCTCAACCAGCACCTGATCCGCAATCCATCTTCGACCTTCTTTGTGCGTGCCGCGGGGGAGTCGATGATGGAAGCTGGTATTTACGATCGGGACCTGCTGATCGTCGACCGTTCCATCGAAAAACGTAACCGTCGTGTGGTGATTGCTACCCTCAATGGAGAATTCACCGTCAAACGCCTTGTCCAGGATGAGGAAGGGATTTTCCTGGTCGCCGAAAATCCGGATTTCGACAGCATCCCGATTCGGGTCGATTCTGATTTTTCCATCTGGGGCGTTGTCACTTATGTCATCCATGAGGTCTGATGCTCGCGCTTGCCGACTGCAATAATTTCTATGTTTCCTGTGAAAGGGTCTTCCGTCCGGAACTGGAAAACCAGCCGGTGGTGGTGCTTTCCAACAACGACGGCTGCATCATCGCGCGTTCCAACGAATCAAAGGCGCTGGGTATTCCTATGGGGGCACCGGTATTCAAGATCGAGGATCAACTGCGCCGACAACGGGTGAATATTTTTTCCTCGAACTATCCGCTTTACGGGGACATGAGCGACCGGGTGATGAGCACCTTCGAAGCATCCGTCCCCCATGTGGAACGTTATTCCATTGATGAGGCCTTTCTTGAACTGTCGGCACGTAACGAGGCGGAGCGGTTCTCTGAATGTCGGGACTTGAGGAGCCGGGTGAGGCGTCACACCGGGATTCCGATCTCCATCGGCATCGCCCCGACGAAGACGCTGGCCAAGGTGGCCAACCATCACGCGAAACGTCATCCGGATTGCGGTGGTGTTTTCGAATTGGGTGATGCGGGGAAACGCGACGAAGTGCTGGGAGCGACCGAAGTGGAAGAGCTTTGGGGAATCGGCCGCCGTACCGGAATCAAACTGCGCCGTGCAGGAATCACGACAGCACTCGACCTTCAGCGTGCTGATGTCAGTTGGGTCCGCCGTGAATTCACCGTGAACGGAATGCGGACTGTGCTCGAACTGCGCGGGGAGCCGTGCATCGAATTGGAAATGGCGCCTCCTGCGAAACAGACGATCTGCTCGGCCAAATCCTTTGGGCAGTTGATCCAGGAATGGGATCCGCTGGCCTCAGCGCTGACGGCCTACCTGACTCAGGCAGTGGACAAACTGAGGCGTCAGCAGGCACTGACTTCCACGATGCAGGTCTTTGCCCACACCAACCGTCACCGTCGTGATGACCCGCAACATGCCTGCAGCGTGCTGCTCGAGTTTTCTCCTACCGATTATCTGCCCGAACTCGCACGCCGTGCGGTGCAGGGATTACGTCCTCATTTCCGTGAAGGGATGCGCTACCAGAAGGCCGGGGTGCTTCTGCTCGAACTGATCCCCCGTTCTCAAAGGGTGGGGCACCTCTGGGATGATCCGGAACAGTTGGAAAAACAGGATGCCGTGATGTCGGTGATGGAACGGGTCAACCGACGTTGGGGACGCCGCACCCTCAACCTCGCCTCTGCGCAGGATACCCAGCAGTGGTGCATGCGCCAGAACCGCCGGTCGCCGGGTTACACCACCTGCTGGTCCGAAATCCCCGTCGCCCACGCGGGATAAATAGAAATCCCGTCATTCAGAAACATTCTGGTTTGGATTGCAGAGAGATAAAAATGGTGTGGGTACTTCTGTGAAAGGACGTAAAAACGAAGGGTGAGTTAAGAGCTTAACAGATGAAAAATGCTAGAAATGAAAAAGCCGATTTCAATTCGTAAACACACCTTCCTGCCAGGCTTTTCCAGGGACTGCGGCCAAAAGTGATTGGGTATAGTCATGCTGAGGGGAGGCAAAAAGTTCACTGGTTGAACCGGCTTCAACAACTTCACCATACCTCATGACCGCAAGACGGTCACACACTTGAGCAGCTACACGCAAATCATGAGTGATGAAAATCATTGCGAGATTCATTTGAGTTCTGATTTGGTCCAGTAGATTTAGGATTTGTGCTTGAATGGAAACGTCCAGGGCTGAGACGGGTTCATCTGCAATTAAAATTTCTGGCTTAACGGCAAGGGAACGGGCAATTCCAATTCGCTGTCGTTGTCCTCCTGAAAACTCATGGGGGAAACGGTTGTATGCTTTATCATCAAGACCAACGATGGAAATGAGTTCTCTGGCTCGGCCTTCAGCTTCAACTTTGGTCAGTCCTTGAATTTCTGGTCCTTGAGCGATGATGTCACCAACTTTGATGCGTGGATTAAGTGATGCAAAAGGATCTTGGAAAACCATCTGTATCTTGGAACGGACCAAACGCATTGAATTCCGGTTCAATTGCATGAGGTCAACTCCATCTAATAAAATTTCTCCTGCATCACTTTGAATGAGTCGGATGATGCAACGAGCAAGGGTTGATTTTCCGGAACCACTTTCGCCCACAATTCCTAGGGTTTCTCCCCTTCTTAAATCAAAACTTACTTTTCGGACGGCTTTGACGGCATTCACTGATTTCCCAAAGCCTAAAAAACTTTTACCCCCTCCGAAGGTTTTGTTGATTCCTTTGGCTTCAAGGATTGTTTCTTCAGATCGGGTTCTTGCAGTTCTAGGCTTTAATTTAGGTATCGCAGCAATCAGGCTTTGTGTGTAGGGATGTTTGGGAGTATTTAAGACTTCATCAACTCTGCCAGCTTCCATAATTTCACCTTGCTGCATCACAGCAACACGATCAGCAATATCGGCAACCACTCCAAAATCATGGGTAATGAACAACACCCCCGTTTTGTGAACCTCTTGCATTTCTTTGATGAGTTTCAGGATTTGTGCTTGTGTTGTGACATCCAAAGCAGTTGTTGGTTCATCGGCAATGAGGATTTTAGGGTCCATGGCTAGAGCCATTGCAATCATCGAACGTTGGCGCTGTCCTCCGGAAAGTTCATGGGGATATGCATTGAGGATTCTTGAAGGATCCGGCAAATGCACATCGGATAAGAGTTGAGTGGATTTGTTGGTTCGTTCCTTTGGAGATAATTGACTGTGGTATCGAAAGATTTCATCAATCTGTTTCCCTATAGTCATGACCGGGTTCAGTGCGGTCATGGGCTCTTGGAAAATCATGGAAATTTCATTTCCACGGATTTCACGAAGTCTCTCAAAACTTGTTGTGGTGATCTCTTCACCATTGAAATCAATAGAACCCTTTTCAACATGAACATGAGGAGCTGGCAACAGTCCCATCACGGCTCGTGCGGTCAGTGATTTGCCTGATCCGCTCTCACCCACAATGCATAACGTTTCCCCTGACAACAATTCCAGATCAAGTTTCTGAACGGCATAATTTCGTTCAGAACCGATTGGAAGAGTGATGAACAGATTTTTTATTTTGAGAAGCTGATTAATTTCGTTCTCTCAGACGTGGGTTAAAAGCATCATTTAATCCCTCACCAACCAGGTTGATAGCGAGAACAGTGATTAGGATTGCAATTCCAGGGAAGGTGCAAACCCACCAGGCCGAACGAAGCATGGTTCGCCCTGCGCCAATTTGAAACCCCCAACTCATGATGTTTGGATCCCCAAGTCCAAGAAAAGCAAGTCCGCTTTCGATGAGTATTGCTGTCGCAACCATCAAGGAACCAATCACAATCACGGGACTCAGGCAGTTGGGGAGAATTTCACGAATCATAATGCGAGAATCGCTCATGCCCAAAGTGTGGCAAGCTTGGACAAACTCTCGAGTTTTCAAAGACAAGAATTCTCCCCTGACCAGTCGAGCAACAGCAGGCCAGGAAACCACAGTGATAGCGATGACAATGCTTTCAATGGAGGGTTTCATAATCGCTACCAGCAGGATCGCAAAAACAAAGGATGGAATGGTTTGGAAAATTTCAGTAATCCTCATCAGTGCATCATCAATGATGCCTCCATAGTACCCTGCCAAAGCACCAAAAATGATACCAATGAATACGGCTGCAACTGTTGCTAATAATCCAATCAGCATTGAGGTTTTTGCGCCATGAGCGATTCCAGAGGCAACATCACGGCCCAGAGTATCGCTTCCTAAAAGAAATCCGTTAGTTCCTGGAATCGACATTGGTTTTCCCGCAAGTCGAAAGGGGTCATCTGGATAAATCCAATTTGCTATTGCTGCTAAGAAGATTACCAGACAGAGGATGAATAAACCTAAAACAGCAGACTTATTTTTTGAAAAACGTCCCCAAAATCCATGCATGGTCAGGAAATTTCTATTCTTGGATCAAGAAAACAGTAAATGATGTCAACAATCAGATTCACTACGACAACAAGCACTGATGAAATAAGGAAAATACCAAGTAATAAGTTGAGGTCTCGTGCAAAAAGAGATTCGAATGCCAGCATCCCAAGTCCGGGCCAGGCGAAAACAGATTCTACAATCACAGATCCCCCGATTAATGCTCCGACTTGTACCCCTGCCATGGTCACCACAGGTAAAAGAGCATTACGCAAGACATGCCCAAAGGTGATGCGTCTTTCAGGCAAACCTTTTGCCCGAGCCGTAACCACATAATCCTGACCATACTGTTCTAACATGGAGGCCCTCATCAGTCGTGTATAGAGAGCTAGGTAAAACAAGGAAAGAGTGATGGTTGGTAACACCAAGTGATGAGTTATATCAACAAAGCGGTCGAAGCCTTCATAAAAAGCAGCAATATTTTCCATTCCACTAGTTGGAAACCAACGAAGATTAATTGAAAAAACAACAATCATCATCAGACCAACCCAAAATAGTGGGGTTGCATAGGTGATCAAAGCAAAAACCGATATGACGGCATCTTTCCATGTATTAAGATTAGTTGCTGCCAGTAGACCCAACAGGATGCCAAAACCTATTGCCAAAATGATCGTACTGACCATCAACAATAGTGTAGGCCAAAATCGGTCCACGATTAAAATCGAAACCGGCATGTCGTGTCTAAATGAATACCCCAAATCAAGACTGACAATGTTTTTGAGGTAAACCAGTAATTGAACAGGTAGGGGTTGATCTAAGCCGAATTTCGCTCGCAATTCAGCCATATATTCAGGAGTGGCTGAACCTGCTTCTCCTGCCAAGACATCAACAGCATCTCCTTCTGCCATGTTTAGAAGGAAAAAATTCAATACGATGATTGCGAGGATGATCGGTATGGCCTGAATCAGTCGTCGGATGACGTATCGTAAAATTTTTGCTGAACGGTTCATTACATTAAATCAAAATCAGCATGCATTAATGATTCAGTTTTAAGTGGGAACTATATAAATTTTTCAAGTACTCAATCAACTTAGCTCTGTTTGTGATCAAAAGATATTTTGATGAATAAACTAGAAAAGGGGAAAATATATCCAAATGCAGAAAATGAGACGCCAGTGAATGGCGTCTCATCAAGTGTAGTGAAAAAATTAATCTAGGTAAGCTTCGCTGAATGAGGAATAAGGACCCAGTGCAGAATTGTTAGCTCCTTTAAGCTTTGTATTATAAACGGTAAGGAACTGCATTTCGAAAAGATTTACGACCGGCATGTCCCGAGCCAGAATTTCCTGAACCTTTTTATAAATCTGGGTTCTCTTTTGGGCGTTTGCTTCAATAGCTCCTGATGCCAAGAGTTGGTCCAACTCAGGATTGCTGTAACGTGAGGAATTGACAAAATGGGTTCCTTTACGAATCTGGTCGGTCCCGTAATGACGATGGACTCCAAGAACAGGATCGGGTAACTGGTAGAAGTAATTCAGATTCATGACGAAGTCATAGTTGTGATAAATCCTCTTCAACCAGGTAGGAACATCTTCATAACGGAGTTCCAGTTTGATCCCAATATCTCCCAAGACTTGTTTGAGGTATTCTCCGGCACGCCTATAATCCTCACCATAAGGAATCAGATCAAGGATGGCACGAACCCGTACACCATTCACATCAGGCTTTATGCCTGCAGAATCAAGTTCTGCTTTTGCAGCAGCGATGTCTCCTCGTGCAGGGTAGTTTGGCATACTGGCATACAAACCTGTTGGTTTGAAGTTGGTGGAAAGGGCGCTTGTAGCTGGTTTGCCATAACCAAAGAAAATATTGTCGATCATGAATTGACGATCAATTGCAAGCGAGATGGCTCGTCGTATTGCAGGGTTTGCAAAGGGACCTTCTTTCGCATTAAATTCAATGAGTGCCACCGGGTTGATCATTGAATATCCATCAGTGGTTACCGAAATGTCTTCACGTTTTTTGAGCCGTACAGCATCAATATTTGGGACGGCATTGTAAGCCGCATAAAGAACCTCTCCATTTTCCATCGTTGCCGTTCTTGTGGAAGCATCCGGAACGAATCGTCCAACAACACGGTCTATGTAAGGCAGCCCTTTACGCCAGTAATTCTTGTTTTTTTCAAGTCTCACATACTGACCTTTTTTCCACTCTACAAATTTGAATGGGCCTGTTCCAACTGGTTTGTTTCCCAATTTTGCACTCTTGATATCGGTTCCTTCAAGATGATGCTTGGGAACGATGGGGGATTCATAGGCAGACAAAGCCCTAAGCATGTAAGGAGCAGGTTTTCTTAGTTTAAAAATGGCAGTGTGAGAGTCAGGAGTGTCAATTCTTGTAACTTCTCTGAATGAATTAGGACCACGTGGGTGAAACTTTTTAAGTACATTCATGACGGTGAATGCCACATCATCCGAGGTAAATGGTTTTCCATCATGCCATTTAACACCTTTTCTGAGATTAAATGTTACGGTTTTTCCATCATTACTTACTGTGTGGCCTGCAGCCAAAACGTGAACTATTTGTCCATCATTATCATAATCAAACAAACCTTCATAAATCTTTGGGGCAACCAATCCAATTGGACCTGAAGTTGATATATAAGATGCCATGGAAGGAGGCTCTGGTTGGACAAGATAAACAAGAGTTCCTCCAGACTTTTGAGCATATATCGAAAAGCCGAACAACATAAATGAAAATAAAAAAATATATTTTATTTGTTTAAACATAAATCTCCTTTAAAAAACAGCATTGATTTAAGGAAAAAGATTAGATTTTAAACTAAGTTTAAAACTAAAATTTTGGGAAAGGAATGGAGTCTAGACTTATGGAGAATCCAAAGTCAACTAAATTAAAATCATATTTTTCCTTTATCCTCATTTCCAACTGGATTCAAAGAAAAAACCGATTCAGTTCGCACTCTGAAGCATCGCATGGAGTAGGACGTTGGCTCCGGAAGTAATGTGTTCCGGTTCGGCACTTTCGATTTCATTATGGCTGACTCCATCCTTACAGGGGATGAAGATCATTCCGGTGGGGACGACATGACTCATCTGGCAGGCGTCATGCCCTGCGCCTGAGACAATTTCCTGGCAGGAGTAACCGAGACTTTTGGCGGCATCACGAACATTGCCTACGCATTCTTGATCGAAGGTCACCGTCGGGGCTTCCCAGATCAAATTGATTTCTGGTTCAAGCTTTTCCTCCCTGCATACCTTCTCCACTAAATTCCGGAGATTTTGATCCAATCCGGAAAGCACAGCTGGAACGGGATGCCTCATGTCGATGGTGAAAAAAACTTCTCCTGGGATGGTATTGATGGAATCGTGCTGCAGATTGAGCGTTCCTACGGTGACAAGCGCATTTTCCTGCTGAAGCACCTCTTCTCGCAGTTCGGAAACGATGCGTGCAGCGCCATGAAGGGCGTCTCGGCGGTATGCCATCGGGGTGGTGCCTGCATGTGAAGCCATACCATGCAGGCGGAGATGATACCAGTTGCATCCCTGACCTCCAGTGACGATGCCAACCGTTTTCGACTCTGCCTCAAGCACTGGCCCCTGTTCAATATGGATCTCGTAGTAAGCTTTGACATCTGTTTGACGGCATGGACGCGCACCAAGGTAGCCGATGCGTTCCAGTTCCTCACGGATGGTCATTCCCTCTGGATCAGCACGGGTGTGTCCGAATTCGAGATCAAAAATTCCTGCCCAGACACCGGACCCGATCATGGCAGGAGAAAAACGTGCTCCCTCCTCGTTGGTCCAGCATATCGCTTCCAGAGGAGATTCTGTGGAATAATTGTGGTCATGCAGGGTCCTCAAGACCTCCAGCGCCCCGAGAACGCCGTAGACGCCATCAAATTTACCACCAGTGGGTTGGGTATCAAGGTGGCTTCCGGCCTGAACTGGAGGAAGATCAGGATTACGTCCTTCCCTTCTTGCAAAGATATTTCCCATCTCATCGATGGATACAGAGCATCCGATTTCTTTGCACCAGGATTGGAAAAGGTCCCGTCCCTGACGATCCAGGTCGGTGAGTGCGAGCCTGCGGGACCCGCCTTTATCGGTGGCACCGATTTCTGCCATTTCCATCAGGCTCTTCCAAAGCCGGGTTCCATTGATTTCGATCATTTCTATATCCTGAGGATTGGTGTTGGCTTAAAATAAAATTTGGTTGATGCTGGTTTGCATCAGTAAATGCGTTTGATGCGTCCCCGCTGGATTTCACAGTCGGGTTCGTAGGAGGAACGAACGCGCCCAAAGCAGAATCCCAATTGTTCGAAGAGGGTGACTTCATCAAGATCAACGTGACGATGTTCGATGGCATCATGAATGTCCATGTAATAGACGGTTTTCCCGGAATATCCACTGAAGGTGATCCCACTCAGGCCTTTGAGCAATAAGTTGACCGCATTGGCTCCGGCCGCCATACCAAAGTTGGCATCATAGGCTGAAGTGGTGCCGGCACGGACAAGGTGCGAAGGAGTGATCGTCCGCACTTCCGGAACCGTATAAAGACCCTCGACATACATCCCGGTCTGCTGCATGAAATGCTTGATGTCCTCATCCGCGCTCAATTTTTTTGTGATTTCCTGGGCCACATACTTGCCTGCGCCGGCGAGTTTTTTATGGCCGAAGGTATCGACTCCGGCAGACTCGTCATAGATCGGCTCCCCGCTTGCGTTTTTCAGGCCCTCTGAGACGACGATGGTGTAGGTCCCAGCACGGATGTCACTTTCGCAGATGCGTTTGATGTAGACTTTTTTCAAGTGACGGTAGACCTCTTCCCAATCCACAGGAATTTCCGGGATGAGGATGCAATCGGCTTCTCCGGCAATCCCGCCGCGGAAAGCAGTGTGCCCCGCGTAGCGACCAAAGACCTCGATGATCATCACCCGGTTGTGGGTGCGCCCCGTGGTTTTTAATTCACTGACAAAGAATGCGATGCGGTTGATGGTGGAATCACCACCCACCGAGTAGGGCATCAGGTCGAGATCCATTGTTTTGGGTGCATGGACGCACCGGATGCCATGGGAGTCAAGATCCGCGACCACCGAGCCGGTATCATCCCCTCCGCTGATCACCAGTGCATCGATTCCAAATTTCGCCAGTCCGTCTTTGATCCTCTGATATTTGTTGGGGTCTTTGATTTTGGAAATCTTGACACGGGAATGTCCTGCTTCTGAACCTGCCAGCCCGATGCTGAACGAATCGATGCGTCTGGGAGTCAATTCAACCAGATCTTCGGTGTCCAATAAATTGTAGAGTCCTGCATAGCCGTTGGGGATGGCAAAGGTCTGGATTTGTTTCTGGATTGCCATCTGTGAGGTGCCTTTGACTACGGCATTCAAACCTCCGCAATCACCACCACTGGTGATGATGCCGATTTTCTGGATGTCCATGTTTTCTCCTTGGATTGGAAAAAGGGGGTCGGAAAGGTTGCTGACTTCTTTCACAGGCTAATGAAAATAATGAGACTCTTGGGAACAGTCAAACCATCCCCCTTTGCTTGAAGGCGTCAGGTTCTTGGGTTATTAGCCGCTTCACTGGAGAGAGCCCTACGATAAAGCTTCAGGTATTCCTTTCCCGCCTCTTCCCACTGGAAGCGTTTTTTCATCGCACTGGAAACCATTTGGCTGAAGGATTTTGGCTGGCCGTGGAAGTTTTTTAATGCTCTTCGGACACAACGTGTCAGATCCTCACTCGAGGGTTCTTGAAAGACAAATCCGGTTCCTTTACCAGTTTTTTGATCATAATCCTCCACAGTATCCTTGAGGCCTCCAACCGCTCGAACAATGGGCAGGGTTCCGTAACGCAGGCTGTAGATCTGGTTCAGTCCACAGGGTTCATAAAGAGAGGGCATCAGGTAGAGATCACTTCCGGCTTCGATGAGATGAGCCAAACGATTGTCGTACCCCAGTTGGAATGAAAAATTATTTGCTCCGGATTTGGAAATCTTTTCCAAGGCCCCAGCAATTCCGGGCTCCCCGTCACCGAGTAGAACGAACTGAAGGTCTTCTTTCAGGATTTCTTCAAGTGCAGGTATCAGAAAAGAAAATCCCTTCTGGCCCGTCAAACGACTGACCATGCCGATCAATGGGGTTTGAGGTTGATTGGGTAGTTTCACCTGTTCAAGCAGGGCCTGTTTGCATAGGGCTTTGCCGCTCAGGTCTGAGGAAGAGTAGTTTGCCGGAATATGAGGATCGGTTTCGGGGTTCCATTGATGATAATCACATCCGTTGAGGATTCCTGTAAAATCATCCTCCAGTCGTTGGTAGAAAGGATGCAGTCCGTGACCCCCAAGATGAGTTTTGAGTTCTTCGGCGTAACCTGGACTGACGGTGTTCACTCGGTCCGCGGAAAGCATGCCTCCTTTAAGCAGATTCAGTCCTCCATGATCCTCGAAGCAGTCAGCATGAAAATGAGTGTCTTCGATATGAAGCCAGCTATTCAGATATCCCGGGTAACGTCCCTGGTAACCTGCATTGTGGATGGTGAGGATACTCCGGCTTTTTTGGAATTGGGAGTCTGTCTGCCTTTTTTTCATCAAAAAATAAGGAACGAGCGCAGTATGCCAGTCGTGCGAGTGAAAAATATCTGGTATCCAGTTCAACTCCTGCGCCAGTTGGAGGGCTGCCTTACTGAGAAATCCGAAACGCTGAGCATTATCCGGGTATTCCTCACCAAGTTCTCCATAGAGTTCTTTGCGAAAAAAATAATGCTCGTGTTCAAGCAGGTAAATAGGGACTTTCAACTGATGACCCTGGTGCACTTCTTCGAGGGATGATTCCAGTACACGGCACAAGATCTCTCCGGTATCAAGAGGTACTTTCAGCGATTGGGCGGCTGTAGAGGCAATGTGCTGTTGATTAACGCATGCATAAGCGGGAGTCAGTACGCGAAGATCATGGCCCATACGGACCAGTTGTTGGGACAACGCTCCGACAGCATCAGCAAGTCCTCCTGATTTTGAAAAACCTCCTATTTCGGAAGTAATGACCAGAATCTTGAGGTGTTTAGCCAACCTCAGCACCTTTTGGAATGACGACGATGCCGTCTTCAGTGGTTTCGAAACGTTTGGCATCCTCTTCAGGATCAAGGCCGATTATCGTTCCGGGATGGATGATCGCATGCTTGTCGATAATCACACGATTTAGTTTGCACCCCCTGCCGATGACAACATTATTCATAATCACCGATTCACTGATGTGGGAGAAACTGTGAACACGCGTGTTGTAGCCCATCAACGATTTTTCTACCAGAGCACCACTGATGATGGCACCAGGAGAGATCATCGAATTGATCGCATGTCCTGTTCGAAGATCACTGAAATGAACAAACTTTGCAGGAGGTAACGGTGGGGTGGAGGTCAGGACCGGCCACTGCCGATTGTAGAGATTGAATTGGGGTTCGATGCCGACCAAGTCCATATTTGCTTTCCAGTAACTCTTGATCGTCCCAACGTCTCTCCAATAGCCTGCCTCTATCGGTTCTGCATCAGGAATTTTGTTCTGACTGAAGTCATAAACATAAACCCTTCCAAGGGGATACATTTTGGGAATAACATCCCGTCCAAAATCATGAACCGATTGTCCATCTTCAGAGTCTTGTTGGAGCATGTCCACCAAGGGAAGTCGTTCGAAAATGTAGTTTCCCATCGATGCCAGCACCATTTCCGGATTGCCTGGTATGGTCCTGGGAGTGTTTTGAGGCTTTTCTACGAAGCCTGTCATGCACCAGTTTTCATCAACTTCGATGATGCCAAAATGCTTTGCCTCCGAGACAGGCACCGGTATCGCCGCCACGGTCAGATCAGCATGTCTTTTCGTGTGAAATCGGAGCATCTGGCTGATGTCCATACGGTAGATGTGGTCACCACCGAAAATGCAAACCTGTTCCGGATCCGTGTCTTTGATCAGGTTCAGGTTTTGATAGATTGCATCAGCGGTTCCTTCATACCAGTGTTTTCCCATCCGCATCTGTGCTGGAATCGGATCAATGAAATGTCCGCGTAATCCGGAAATCCTCCAGCCTTCCCGGAGGTGTTGCATCAATGAATGCGATTTGAATTGGGTCAGGACGAAAATTTTTAGGAATCCGGAATTAACAAAGTTACTCAAGACAAAATCAATGATCCGGTAGTTGCCTCCAAAGGGGACTGCAGGTTTGGTTCGAACAGAGGTCAACGGCCTGAGGCGGGTTCCTTCTCCTCCTGCCAATATCATTGCCAGCACTCCGCTCATTGAAGTTCCTTTTGTCAGGATATGAAGACGGCAAGATTTAAATCTCTTAATGCCGCCTTAAATACTAGGTCAAATTAGCACATTGTGATATATTTTCTCAGTAATCCTTTCAAGCTCAACGTAAATATCCCTTTTCTTATCATTTTCCGATAATGAGATCCGAAGACTTTTCCATCAAATCCCTGGGACCATGCAGAATCCCATCTCCGCTGAAACTTGAACTGGAAGATGGAATTCCTTATTTCAATTTTGTTTCGGATGAAAACAAGATTCTTTACGAGGTGGAAAAAACCAATGGAGCGATTTCAAAATTTGCTTTTGAAAAGGCGGGGCCGAGGGAAAAGATCTATTATGATCCGTCGAAAATCCGCGCTGGAATCGTCACCTGCGGAGGGCTCTGCCCGGGAATCAACAACGTCATCCGAACCTTGGTGATGCAGCTTTATCACAATTACGGGGTTCGACACATTCAGGGATTCCGTTACGGATTTCAGGGTTTCATCCCGTCCTTCAAACATGAAACGATGAATTTGAATCCAGAATCCGTACAAAACGTCCACAATATTGGAGGAAGCATCCTCTCGAGTTCCCGTGGGCCACAGGACATTGGAGAAATCGTTGATTGCCTTGAACGTCAGGACATCCGCCAACTCTTTTGCATTGGAGGGGACGGTACTCTTCGCGGAGCCCATGAAATTGCCCTGGAAGTTGAAAAGCGTAACTTGAAAATCGGGATCCTTGGAATTCCCAAAACGATTGATAATGACATCCCCTTTTGTGTCAAAACCTTTGGATTTGAAACCGCATTTTCAAAAGCAGTGGAAGCAGTTCAGGCCGCCCATGCCGAGGCGTACGGAAACAATTACGGAATCGTGATCATCAAACTGATGGGCCGAGACTCCGGTTTCATTGCGGCCAATACATCACTGGCCTGTCCTGACGTCAATTTCGTTTTGATCCCTGAAGTGCCCTTCTCCCTGGAGGGAGAAAATGGGTTTTTGAATTGTCTCGAAAAATACCTTAACAAGAAACAACTGGATGGGCGGCATCCACATTCTGTGATCGTGGTTGCCGAGGGTGTCGGACAAGACCTGATGGGAAACACGGGTGAAGAAAAAGATGCCTCAGGCAACATCCGCTACAAAGACATCAGTCATTTCCTGAAAAAGCAGATCCTCAACCACTTTGAAGGAAAGATCCCAGTCAATGTGAAACTCATTGAGCCCAGTTATATGATTCGTTCCCTTCCCGCTAATCCTCATGATGCAATTTTTTGCTATCACCTTGCCGACAACGCTGTGCACGCAATGATGTGTGGAAAAACGGATTTGATCATTGGGTACTGGAATGGGCATTTCACCCATGTTCCACTGGATTCGGTGGTTCGTGAAAAGAAACGCATCGACCCCCGGGGCGATTTCTGGCGCCAGGTTTTGTTTTCCACCGGCCAGTCGCGGGAAATGTTCTTTAATCCAAAAACTTGAAGACCTCCTTCTTCTGGCATTAGACTCTTGCTTTCATTTTGGTAAGCAGGATAAAGCTCGAGTACCCATGACCATCGACACTCCTTCTGAAATCTGGCAGCAGCGCAGACAACAGTATTTCAAATCCCGGCCTGGTGACCCACGCGGTGCCTACGAACGCGACCGTGCGAGGGTGATCCATTCCGCAGCCTTCCGTCGGCTTCAGTCCAAAACCCAGATCCTTGGAGTGCTCGAAGGTGACTTTCACCGGACCCGGTTGACCCATTCGATGGAAGTTGCTCAGATCGGACGGGGACTTGTGTTGCAGTTAGGGAGACGTTATCCGGATCTTCGTCCACTGCTGCCATGCATGGAAACCGTCGAAACCCTGGGACTGGCCCATGATCTTGGGCATCCTCCCTTCGGCCACGGGGGAGAGGCTGCACTCAACTGTATGATGCATGGTCACGGAGGGTTTGAGAGTAACGCACAGAGCATCCGTCTGTTGGCCCGACTTGAATCTCACACTCCCGGTTTTGGCCTCAATCTGACACGCCGTGCGATGCTGGGAGTTCTCAAATACCCTGCTTCTTATTCAAGTCTATGTCGAAAGAGTCCCCCTGTACCAAAAAATCCTTCAGCAGGAAGGAGTTTTCAGCGCAGGGAATGGGTGCCTCCCAAATGCTACATGGACGGAGAACAGGAGATCTTGGATTGGCTGCTTGAGCCCTTTTCCGGCAACGATCGTGAATTTCTTGGCAGCCACTCCGATCCTTCCGAGTCGAGGCATGGGAAAACCCAGCATCAATCCCTGGACACATCGATCCTCGATTTTGCCGACGATGTTGCTTATGGAGTCCATGATTTGGAGGATGCCGTCGCGCTCCGGCTCTTTACCCGGGAACACTGGGGTGAAGTGCAAAGTTCTTTGGATGCCGATTGGGCTTCCAAAATGGAACTCGATGGTTTGGAGGATCAGCTTTTTGGAAATATTTCATCTTCGGGACATTTCCGGAAGCAGGCGGTCGGTGCGATGGTGCATGCACTGATTCAGTCGGCGGAATTGATAGAAAATCCTGAATTCCAAGAACCTTTGCTTTCATGGAATGTGGCTCTTCCAGAAAATCCAAGAAGGTTTTTGGACGCTCTTAAGGATTCGGTTTCACGGCATGTGATCCAGCTGAATACCGTTCAGAGTGCAACTTTTCGCGGCCACCGAATGCTGGTGAAAATCTTCGAGGTGCTGTTGGAAGAAGCAGAACGGCTGCTGCCGCAACGTTTTGGGATGGAATGGAAAAAGGCTGAAAGCGAAACCCAAAGATGTCGTGTGATCTGCGATTACATGGCCGGAATGACCGATAAATATGCCAACCGCATTTACTCCCGCTTTTTCCTGCCCAATGAAGGTTCTGTCTTCGACCGTCTCTGATCCAAAGAAAGGGAGGATGCTAAACCAAAACAAATACTTGTCAGAACCTGATATCACTGATAATTTAATTTCTCTGTCCGTGATCTAGATTCGAATCAGGGAAAGTAATACCAATTCAAACAATCGGGTTTTTCTGTTATCAATCCTGATCCGCTCCCTTGAGGAACGGTCCCATCCCAATTTATTAGCGGGTATCTCAGCCCAGTCCCCTTTTTTGAAGTTTCAGGGTTTCCAGAGCCTGAAGCACTATTCCTAAAAAAATCTTTTCATGCATCCAAGAAGCATTGCCCATGTGATCGGCACCCTTTTGCTCGTGATTGGAGCGGCAATGGTTTTGCCCCTGTTGACAACATTATTCTATGAAGAAAATGATTTTCAGCCGCTTCTGATTTCCATGGTGATCGTACTGGCTCTTGGTGGGCCTTTGAGGTTTTTCAATCCGATAATTTTAGAATTAACGATTCGTGACGCAGTGGTCGTGACGGTTTTTGGCTGGAGCATCATTTGTGCGGTATCCACCCTGCCTTTTCTGATTTCCGGAACCATTCCCTCCTTTACAGATGCATTTTTTGAAATGATGTCGGGGTTTACCACCACCGGGGCGACCATCCTGAATGATATAGAATCACTGGATCATGGCCTGTTGATGTGGCGTAGTGAAACGCACTTTTTGGGAGGAATGGGATTCCTCACATTGACGATGATCTTCCTTCCTCATGGCATGGCCGGGGCAAACCTGTTCCGTTCAGAATCGAGTCCCGGGCAGGTCATCACCCGGGAACGCTTTCTGCCCCGCAATCGGGACGCGATGATCTGGCTATGGATCCTTTACACGATCATGAATGGATTCAACATCCTGCTGCTCTGGTTGGGAGGAATGAACTGGTTCGATTCCATCTGCCATGCTTTCAGTACCGTTGCCACCGCCGGGTTTTCTCCGAAGAATGCCAGCATGGCCCACTACGGAAGTGTGTACTTCGACTGGGTGACGATTGTCTTCATGATGTTGGGTGGGGTGACCTTCATGCTCTACTATCACATGCTGAAGGGACACTGGAAGGTGGTATGGAAAAACACGGAATTGCGCTGGTATCTGGGAATCAGTTTGTTCTTCTGTGTGATGGTGAGCCTGATCCTCTGGCACAGCGAAAGCTATTTGAGTTTTTTTGATGCGCTCCGACATGGAACCTTCCAGGTGGTTTCTTTACTGACAACCACCGGCCTGATCACTGCGGATTATGAACTCTGGCCCCAGTCAGCCCAGTTGTACCTTTTCACCGTATGCTTCATCGGAGCTTGTGCCGGGTCGACCACCAGTGGAATCAAAATTGTGCACTATGTCATCCTCTGGAAACAATTGAAGCACGAACTGACCAAGTTTTTCGTCCATCCCGGTTTCATCCGTTCCATCCGGCTCAGCGGACAGAAACTGGACGAGCGACTGATACAGATTGCTTTCGCCTACTTTGTCCTCAATATCTTGCTGGTTTTGGCAGGATCCTGCCTGATGGGGATGCTGAATGAAATCGATTTCGAAACAGCCATCAGTTCCACTATTTCAGCATTGATGAACATCGGTCCCGGTTTTGGTTCCGTAGGGCCGACGGACAATTATCAACTCCTGAGTGAGGTCAGCAAATGGCTGCTTTCCTGGTTGATGCTGGTGGGACGCCTGGAATTGTTCACGGCCCTGGTGATCTTCTACCCGTCTTTCTGGAAAAACGGTTCTACATCACTTTGATTCCAGAAAAAAAGAGATAGAAATCCCTTGACCCCTTTTCCTTAAAGACCTGCCTCTTCAGAGACGGTCTTGGAGGAATGCTTCGAGCAGGTCCATCCGGTCATGTCCAAAAAACATTTCCTGACCAACCAGAAAGGTAGGTGCTCCGAAAAGTCCCCGGCTGACGGCTTCATCGGTGGCCTGGATCAGGGATTGTTTAATTTCGGGATCTCCGGTTTTTTCGATGGCTTCTGCACCCAAAAGATCAGCCAGTACCGATGCATCGGAGATATCCCGGTCTTCCACCCAGTAGGCCCTATAGAGTTGATGGACGGCTTCGGGGAGATCTTCTTTGGGCAGGCTAAGCAGGGCACGTAAAGGTTTCACCGTGAGTCTTGGAAATTCCGAGGGCGTGTTGAAAGGAATCCCGTGGAATCTAGCCAGACGATCCAGATCCTTGAAAAGATAAGGTTTTTTGTAAGGCAGTAATCCCGGTGCAGGCGGGGCATCTAAGGCTTTGAACAAGCCTCCGAGCAGAAAGGGTTTCCAGATCAGTTCCCGGTTGTTTTGTTTGGCAAGTTCTTCAATTTTTTCACTGGCAAGGTAACTGTAGGGACTGACCAGGTCAAAAAAGAATTCGATTGCTGTGTTCATGCTGCTTTGCTGGAGAAATAAGGTTTGAATTCGCTGAGGTCAACCCAACACTTCACGCATTCGGCTGCCGATTTCTGCAGGAGTCTTCACCACATGAATCCCAGCCGCCTGGAGGGCCGCCATCTTTTCCGAGGCGGTGCCCTTGCCACCGGAGATGATGGCACCGGCATGCCCCATCCTTCGTCCAGGAGGAGCAGTTTGACCGGCAATAAAACTGACGATGGGCTTGCTCACGTTCTGCTTGACGAACTCGGCAGCCTGTTCTTCGGCATCTCCGCCGATTTCTCCAATCATCACGATTCCTTCAGTTTGAGAATCCGCCTCGAACATTTTGAGGCAGTCGATGAAGTTGGTGCCGTTTACCGGATCTCCACCAATGCCGATGCAGCTTGACTGGCCCAATCCGGCCCTTCCGAGTTGTCCCACGGCCTCATAAGTCAACGTCCCGGAGCGGGACACGACTCCAACCTTTCCAGGTTCATGGATTGGACCGGGCATGATGCCGATTTTACATTGGCCGGGGGTGATGACTCCAGGGCAGTTCGGGCCCACCAGCCTCAAGCCCTGACGTTTAACAAAATCAACTGCACGTACCATGTCGGTGACCGGGACTCCCTCGGTGATCGCAACAATCAGCGGAATCTTTGCTCCTGCGGCTTCCATGATCGCGTCTGCGGCAAAAGGAGGAGGGACAAAGATCATACTGGCATTGGCTCCAGTGGCATTTACCGCTTCCAGGACGGTGTTGAAAATCGGGATTCCTTCAAAGCCCTGACCGCCCTTACCCGGGGTCACACCAGCGACGATGTTGGTTCCGTAATCCCGGCAGCCACGAGTGTGGAGTTGACCCTGGGATCCGGTGATCCCCTGCACGAGCAGTTTAGTGTTATTGTCAATCAAGATTCCCATGGATTATTTTCTAAAAAGTTTTATGAGGTCTAAGGTTTAGTTTATAAGGGATGGTGGATCATTCAAGCCTTCCTCTCCAGGATGAAAAAATTCAGGGTGCACTCAGCGCTTTTCCATTGTCCGAAGGACCAAGTTTTAGCAGAAAATCAACCATTCCTCGAGACCACGAATCAGGTTTGATGCAACCTGGTGCCATTTCAGGAAGGCAACTCCGCAGCATTTCCGTATTGATGACACCTGGGTTGAGGCTGACGGCGGCAAGTCCTTGTGGAAGGTCCAAAGCCAAAGCCCGGGTCATGCCCTCGATTCCCCATTTGGCGGCACAGTAGGGGGCAACCTCGCTGGAAACAGAACGACCCCAAGTGGAACTGAAATTGACAATGACCCCTTTGCCTCTGGATATCATGGCTGGCGCCACCTTTCGGATCAGATTCGCACTGCCCTTGAGATGCACATCGAGTACATGTGCGAATTCTTCTTCTGGAACTTTCCAGAGAGGGGCATTGCGGTTGATCACTCCTGCATTGTTGAGCAGAAGGTCTGGGGCGCCAAAGTGTTCGAGAAGGGGATTCAGCCATTTTTCAACCTGCTCGCATTTAGCAACGTCCACCGACTCGAAATGGTGGGGTTCTTCCCACTTTTTCTGAAGGGTCAAAATTTCCGAGGTGGAACGACTACATCCCCAAACAGTGTGGCCTGCCTCGATGAAACGTTTGGAAAGCGCAGCACCAAGTCCTCGGGAGACTCCGGTGATGATGACGGTTTTCAGTGTTTCTGCAGGCATGATGTTCAGGGTTCGGCAAGGATTTGGACGGTCATTCCAGGTTCCTGGAAGAAGTGGTGTTCGAGCAGGTATTCTACATGGACTTCCGATCCTTCCTGGATATTTATCAACGCTCTGCAGTTTCGGTTTTGGAAGAGCAGAATCCCTTCTTGAGGGCCATAGGACATTACCGACTCGGAAACGAGCTTGAGGGTCGTTGCATAAAGCGTGTGGTCGAATTCTCCTCTAAGACGCTGGAGAGTGTGCGGGTCATCGCATGTCGGGATATTCCCAAAGAAGAGAATCATGAATCCTCCGGTTCCGATAAAAATCAGTATCAGAGATCCGAGAATCCACTTCCACGTATCCTTCCATCGTGAGTTCCTGAGAATGTGTCCACATTCAGGACATTCTAGCAGGTTGAGTTCTACCTCTTTTTCACATTCAGGACAGATTCTTGTCCCACGTTGTTCGATTTCCTTGAGTTCAAGGTAGGCTTCCGGGTTGGTACGGTAAAATTTCTGAGCCCTTTTGCTGAGTTTCTCACGCATGTGGGCTTAATCAGTTCTTAATACCGGAATAATCCTGGCCGGTAAGGGCGATCCTTGAGACAACGGGTATCCCAGTCATGATCTGAGGCACAGGGAGTGGGTTCCGAACGGTAGTTGCAGTAAAAGACTTGACCCGAAGGGAGGTCTGTATGGAGGGGGACCCGGTAACTCCGTCCGTCGGCGAAAACTGCCAGCAGCCCATGGGCACGACTTTCGATGGAGGTGACTTTACGTTTGCGTGAAGGAGCAATGTACTCCACATAGGGCGGGAAATAAAGAGCGGTGCAGTATTGACGCACCCGGGTTTTTTCAAAACTCGGATAGGCATAACCTGGAGCAACAGAATGTTCACCGAAGCATCCTGCCACCAAAAAAAGGAGGATCATAATGGATCCATCTCTCCAGTATGTATAGCCGAACTTTAAGTAATGAACGATACCCATGTTTGAATCTGATGAGGTTTCATCAGCAGAGGACAAGCAATTTACTTTCCAGTCATTCAGAAATGAAAATTCGGAAGGAAGCGGGGAGCAGGAATTTTATGGAAACCTTAGTCTTTTCATCAATGTTTAGGTCCATGTGTTTCCTTGAAATTTCAATCCTCCTCGATCCGGAAACTGTGGATGTTTCCAGATTCTGGAGATTGAGAAAAAGCCTCCATTGAAAGTCGATGGGCATTGAACGCCAGTTCCATTTGTTGAAGCTCGGGAACCTCAAACAGACGGACTTCAAGGCATTCTTCACCGGTGTCGAAGGTTTCGTCCTTCATTTGTCCAAGAAAACAGAACATGATCAGATTGAGATGAATCAAATCTGCTTTTGAAAATAGCTTTAGGTTTTCCACCGTGGCGAAGGTTTCTTCGTAAACTTCCCTTTGTGCTCCTTCTTCCAGGGTTTCTCCTGTCTCAAGATAACCTCCTGGAAGGCACCAGTGGCCTTTCCTGGGTTCGATCGCTCTGCGACAAAGGAGGATGCGATCCTGCCATTGCGGGATGCAAACGACCACGATTTTCGAACTTTCATAAAATATATGACTGCAGTTTTCGCAGATTTTACGTTCCCGGTTGTCTCCTTCAGGAATTTTACTGAAAACCCTGGAACCGCATTTTGAACAGTAATTCATTGCTGATGGTTGGTGAAAGAAAAATAAAGAAATAGTTGAGTATGAATCTAACAAATACAAACATCCCGAGCAATGATGCTGGGATCAGTTTCGATGCTAAAGGTTGGTTCAACTATTGATCCTTTCATGATCATAGTCATCGAAACTTTCATAATGGCGAACTGCGCTTTCCAATAACTTGCATAAGTTTGAATATCAAAAATCAATGATAATCGAAAAGGTCGGTTGTAAATAGAAGTGGACTGAGGTAAAAGATGCATCAGGAGGCTTATGCATCGTTATCTCATTCTAATCTGGTTTCTGATGATTTTTGAACACTTAGTGGCTTCCTGCCCATCCTATAACCGCAAAGATTACCCCCACTGGATTGACTTGGACAAAGATTGCCAGGACACGCACCAGGAAATTCTCGTTGAAGAAAATTTAGGGGAAATATTATTTAAAAGTTCGAAGAATTGTCGGGTCATGCAGGGACGTTGGTTTGATTCCTTCACAGCGCGTGAATTTACAGATCCCCGTCAGTTAGACGTTGATCACCTGGTTCCATTGAAAGAAGCCCATCAATCGGGAGCCTTCGCCTGGAGTCCCTCCAAAAGAAGAGCTTTTGCCAATGATCTGAAGAATTCGGATCATCTGATTGCAGTTGCCTCATCAGCCAATCGTTCCAAAGGTGCTAAGGATCCAGCCGAATGGCTTCCACCCAACCAAAAATACTGGAGGGATTATGCAACGTCCTGGACCCAGGTTAAAATCCGTTGGGGCTTGACGGCAGACCAGGCAGAACTGAAAACATTGAAAAAAATATTGGGGCATGATGCAGAGCTACCGGACTCATCTCCTGAAAAAAATTGCAAGAAGGTGGTTCGAACCAAAAAGCAAAAGATACTTCTGACAAAAATACCTTTTAGCTGCGGTAAAAA
>PVBE010875365.1_pt1 | contig 44332 bp, 35 predicted proteins | sample 1631181 | NCBI WGS metagenome assembly PVBE01 (sample SAMN08397723, study PRJNA350692) | Marine metagenome, whole genome shotgun sequencing project. | isolation source: water | place: Pacific Ocean | collected 2012-04
ATCGACCTCGACGTCGCACAGATGGGTCGCAAAAGCGGGACCGGCTGCAGACGCGTTGAGGGCAGCCTGGGCGACGATCGGTCCGCCGGTTGCGGGCATCTGCGCCGCGATCTCGGCGAGACTCAGCGGCTCGGCGTTGCCCGCGGCGCCGTTGACAGCAACGGCGCGGCCGTCCTCCCACGCGACGCCGTCCAGCTCGATGCCCCAGATGGTGGCGGCGCGCTCGCGCAGCTGCTGGACGATCTTCTGCGAGGCCTCGATGATCGCCATACCCGTCGCATAGCAGGTTCGGCTGCCTCCACTCGGATCGGTGTAGCCGACGCTCTCCGTGTCACCCACGAAGGACACCACCTGCTCGGCGCCGATCCCGAGCTCCTCGGCCGCCATGATGGCCTGAGAGGCGCGCGAGCCGCTGAGATCGACGTTGCCGGTGGTGACGACGGCCGTTCCATCCTCGTTCAGGCGCACCGACGCGCTCGACTGCATTCCGGCGTTGAACCAGAAGCCCGACGCGACGCCGCGTCCCTGGTTGGGGCCGAGGGACACACGGTAGTGCGGGTGCTTGCGCGCCTCCTCGAGGGTCTCGCGAAATCCGATCGCCTGAAACTTCGGTCCATAGGGGGCGACGTCGTTTTCCTGCACGGCGTTCAACAGGCGCAGCTCGATCGGGTCCATGCCGAGGCGCTCTGCCACCTCGTCCACCGCCTGCTCCACGCCGAAGGCCGCGATCGGCGCGCCCGGGGCGCGATAGGCCGCGACCCTGGGCTTGGTGGTCACGACGTCGTAGCCGTCGACCAGGAAATGGTCGAAGCGGTAGGCCGTGAGAGCGGTCATGCAGGCCGCGCCGACGGGCGACCCCGGAAACGCCCCGGCCTCGAAGTGCATCACCACCTCGGCGGCCACGAAGCTGCCGTCCTTGCGCGCACCGATCTTCACGCGGATGCGCCCAGCGGACGTGGGACCGGTGGCGCGGAAGACCTCTTCGCGACTCATCACGAGCTTCACGGGGCGCCCGGCGCGGCGCGACAGCAGGGCGGCCAGCGGCTCGAGATAGATCGAGATCTTGCCGCCGAAGCCGCCGCCGATCTCGCTGGGGATCACCTTGATCTTCGAGATCTCGATCCCGAGAACCTCCGAGGTCGCCGTGCGCACGCCGAAGGGTCCCTGGGTGGAGCACCAGATCGTGACCTTGCCGTTCTCGTGGGCGTCGGCCACGACCGCGTGCGGCTCTATGTAGCCCTGGTGGACCATTTGCGTCGTGAATTCGCGCTCGACCACCAGATCGGAATCGGCGAAGCCCTGCTCGACATCACCGCCCGAAAGCAGCGTGCGCCGCGCGACGTTGGTGGGGCTGCTAGGCAGCGGGGGCGGGCCTTGACACACGAGGTCGTCGTGCAGGATCGGCGCGTCGGGCGCCATGGCGCTCTCGAGGTCGAGCACCGGCGGGTGCACCTCGTACTCGACCCGGATCTTCTCGGCCCCGCGCCGCGCCGCCTCGGTCGTGGTGGCGGCCACCGCAGCCACGGGGTGACCGTGGTAGAGCACCTTATCGCGCGCGATGATGTGATTCGATAGGTCGGGCACGTCGTTGTACAGCGGGCGGTCGCCGTCGCGGGTGGGGACGGGAAAGTCCCGGCCGGTGATCACCGCCTTCACGCCGTCGACCTCGAACGCCGGACTCGTATCGATCGACACGATCTTCGCGTGGGCGTGGGGGCTGCGGAGCACGGCGCCCTGGAGCATCCCGGGCAGGCTGTAGTCGGCACCGAAATTGGCGCGGCCGGTGACCTTCTCGAGGCCGTCGTGACGGATGGGACGGGTTCCGACCTGCTTGAACTTGCGATCACTCATCAAAGACTCCATTTAGCATGGCGGCCCTGTTCCCGCTGGAGAAGAGCCGCCGCAACATCGGCGCAAAGGCGAGGCCGCTTTCGACCGCGACCGCGAGGAGATTGTAAACCTCCTCCCAGCTCCACGCCGGGGCCTGCCAGTCTCGAAGATAGGGGAAAGCTGCGTTTTCGCGGAGAAGATTCGTTGCGAAGGGCCTTTGCGAGCTGCGAAGTCGCCGCCGGGCGAGGACGGTGCCGGCTCCCGCGAGAAGGACGCCCGCGAGGGTGAGCGGGCCGCAGGGGGATGCCGGGATCGTGAGGGCTCGGGCCTCAAGCCCAGGGATCGACCATCACCTTGCATTGCGGCGCTCGGTCGAGCAGGCCGGTGATGGCATCCGTGAGACCTTCGAGGGGCACGGTGTCGGTGATCATGCAGCGGGGCTCGAGATGTCCCGCGGCGAGGGTGTCGATCACCTGCTGATATTCTTCGCGGTCGTAGGTCATCGAAAATTGCACCCGGAGCTCTTTTAGCAGCGCGGTGGCGGTGGTCACCTGTTCCGGGTGCAGGCCGTATCCCAGGGCGACGATCGTCCCTTTGGGCCGCACCCAGCTCATCGAGTGCATCATCGCCCCGGCAACCCCCGCGCACTCGACCACGACGTCCGGTGGGCCGCCGAGCGACGCACGAATCGATCTCTCGGTCGCAGCGCCGTTGTCAGGGGCGGTGTCGGGGGCGTTGTCGGGGGCGTTGTCGGGGGCGTTGTCAGCGCCGCCGTCAGCACCGCCGTCAGCACTGCCGTCAGCGCCCCGATCGGCGCCGATTTCAGCGCTGAGATCGATGAAGTCGGTGGCACCCATCTCGAGCGCGAAGCGCTTGCGACGCGACGAGCTTGCAGCCACTGTGATCGACGCGGCACCGAGTCGGCGAGCCCAGAAGGTCGCGCTCAGCCCGATCGCCCCGGCGCCGAGCACGAGCACTCGCGACCGCGAATCCAGACCCGCGAGATGGACGCCCCGCAGCCCGACCGCCAGAGGCTCGACCAGGGCTCCATCCGCCAGGGTCAGTGGAGGGGGCAGAACGTACGCCTCGCGCGCGGGCAGCGTCATGAACTGTCCGAAGCCGCCGGGGCTGTGGTGGCGCCACTCGGGACAGAACACGAGATGTCCCCTTCGACATTCCGCGCAGTCGCCGCAGCCCGTCACGCACTGCGCCGTCACCCGCTGCCCGATCGCGATGTCGCGGACGGCCGCACCCAGGCCGACGACCTCGCCCGCAAACTCGTGGCCGTACACGCGGCCGGGCTGCATGCCCGCGGCGCCGGTGTAGATGCTCAGGTCGGTTGCGCAGATGCCGCAACGGCCGATCTTGATCAACAGCTCGTCTTCGCCGGGCTCCGGGACCGGTCTCTGCTCGACACGGAAGGGTCGGTTGGGACCCTCGTAGACGGCGACCTTCATGTCGTCTCCAGCTGGCGACAGGCCAACCGAGATCTTCGGGCTCGAGCTACCATTTGCGCCGCAGCTGTGCGCCCATGCGTCGCTCCCGCAGCTGCTCATCGCGCTGCTCGGGCGTGACAGCCGGCGTGTCCGCGGGAAGATGATCGCGGACTTCTTTGAGGGCCACGCGGGTCAGCCGGGGATGCGGCGCCGAGCTCGCCTGATTCCAGCGACCCTGGATCGCACCCTGGAGAAATCCGCCCGTGTCCAGCCAGTTCGGCACGCCCGGATCCCGCACAGCGACCACCCCACGAAAAAGCCCGTCGGCGTCGAGTCGCGCTTGATAGGCGTTCAGGCTCGACTGGCGATGGGTCCAGTCGATCGTGGCAAAGAGCTCGTCGGTCACCAGGAAGGACCAGTAGCGGACCTGCTCGGGGATCTCGGTCTCTATGATCAGCGCCTCGTCCTCGTCGATGTCGTAGAGACCCTCGAGGTAGGTCTGGGGCCAGGAGGAGCCGGTGAATCCGCTGTAGTCGTGCACCTCGAGTCGATTGATGACGCCCCTTTCTCGGGTCTGGGCGAGATGGATGAGCCAGTGTTGGATCCCGTACTCCACCCATTGCGCAACCCCCGCCATTCGGGCACTCAGCTCCTCGGCACTGGTTCGAGGACGGGCGGCGGGAACGTCCAGTCGCTCGATCGTCATGCGCGGATCCACTTCGTGGAGCCAGTCGTACATCGCATGGCGCGCGCCGAGGTTCGTGGCGGCGGGATCGAGGTACCACCAGTCTCCCCGATACCCCGCTGGCCGCTCGGCGCTGAGGATGACCTCGAAGGCGCCGTCGCTGGCGATCGTCAGCTCGTCCAGATCGTAGTTGGCGAGACCGGGTTTTGGATTGTCCGTGCGCGTGAAATAGGTTTCGCTGACGGTGAGCACGGAGAAGAGCGACGTGCCCCGATAGCCGGCGACCCGATACACGCCCTCGCCGCGAATCGGCGCGTAGGTATAGGTGAAATCGGGCACGGGTGCGGCGAAATTGAGCGCGCTGCTCAACATCGGGACCCACTCGGGATAGTCCGGGTCGTTGTGGACCAGACCGACATAGCCACCCGCAATCGCAGACATCATCATCCGGTACATCTCCTGACGGACCAGCGGATCGTCGGGGGTGTGGATCTTGTCGATGAGGCGCTTTGCGACCGGCTCCAGCAGCGCGAGAAAGTCGCTCCACTCCGGAAGATCGATCTGCTCGTCCATCGCTTCGTCTCCTATCTTTCTCTTATAATTTTCTCTTATAAAGAGTCATGAGAAGAGTCACAAGAAGAGTCGTGAGGAGTCGTAACGGGTCATTGCGGTCCGTAACGAGTCGCGACAGCTCCTCGGAGCTCGCTAGAGATCGTATCGCGCCATGTAGCCGCCAAACGCCTGGCGAATCTCCGCCGCACTCAGCCCAAACCCTTCGCAATCATAGTGATGCTGGCGGCCGGCGCCCTCGGAATGCTCGGCGACCCATCGCTGCATGCGCTGCTCGGCCTCCCGAGTGAGCTCGAGCTCGAAACGCTCGTAGATCCCATGCACGACGCGCATCGGATCCGCCCGCAGCGCCGGCTGATATACATCGTGGAAGGCGCCCGGATGCCGATCCCGGACGGCCATCGTGTGCTCGATCGCCGTCTTGTAGAAGCGCAGCTGTCGGGGACCGATGACACGGGCCTCCGGACTGCCGGGAGCGGGATTGCCGCGATAGGCACTGAGCATGCTGCACAGCGAGCCGAAGGTCGGGACCGGGTCGCGGTGGGTGTGAATGACGCGGGCGTCGGGAAACACGGCCAGCAAGGTCTCCATTCGCATCAGGTCAGTGGGATTCTTGAGCAGCCAGGTCTTCTCGGGCTCGGCAAAGCCGATCAGCCGGAGATTGTCGGCCAGTCGGCGATAGCTCGCCGTCTCATCTTGTGTGAAGAACCATTCGTCATAGCTCGGCAGGTGGAGCAGCGATGGAATCTGGTTCGTGATGAAGCTCTGCATCATCAGGGGTAGGCATTCGTCGACGTCGTGGGCGGCGATTCCATGCACGTCCGCAATCTTGGGGCTGCTCTCGACCAGTGCCTCTACACGCTGCACGGCACGACGGTACACCGGGTGGGCATCCCACAGGGCTCTGGCCGGCCGGACGATCGGGTTGGTGAGGATCCAATGCTCGAGACCCTGGAATTGCGGATCCATCGCCAGCAGCATGTGCAACGCCGTCGTACCCGTTCGCGGAATGCCGGTGATGATCAGCGGACGAACAATCGAAGCCTCGAGGCATTCGGGGTGCTCCGCCCAGCCCCGCTCGGAATAGAGCCGGCCGATCAGACCCGGCAGCGTCATCTCGAAGCACGCCTGGCGCGTCGCGAGATCGTCGGGCAGATCGATGGCGTAGGCCTCGATCAGTCGGCGAAGGCCCGGCAGGTAGTCGGGATCTCCGAAATCCGAGAGCCCGGTCTCGCCGCGCGCTGCGGCGTGCAATGCGGGCTCGAAATCCGCGAATCGCAGCGGAACCGGGTGCTTCATCGGGGGTGTGGCTCCTGCTGTCGGAGAGGCGTTTCGCGCACCGTGCGCCAGTGTCGACGGGTGACCCTGACCTGTACAATGCCGCCATCGCATGGTCGCTCGCTCGAATTCAGCTCGTCAAGTGGGCCTGAACGTGGCGCGAGCGCACCCGAGCCGAGAGAACGCAACGCAGCCGTGAATCAACGCTCTCCCTGGCAGGATTGCCATCGAGGTACCAGTATGAAAGCCGAGTCTTTTCGAATCGAGATTCCCCAGAGCCAGCTCGACGATCTCCGGCGACGACTCGAATCCGTTCACTGGGCAAGAGATTTCGGGAACGACGACTGGCGCTACGGCACCAACGGCGTCTATCTCCGCGAGCTCGTCGACTACTGGCTCTCGGACTACGACTGGCGCGCGCAGGAGCGCGCGATCAATGCCTACGATCATTTCCGGGTCCCGATCGACGGCAACCCCATCCATTTCATCCACGCGCCAGGCAAGGGCCCCAGTCCCCTGCCCCTGATCCTGACCCACGGCTGGCCCTGGAGCTTCTGGGATTTCGAGCAGGTGATCGGCCCCCTCACCGATCCCGAGGCCCACGGTGGCAATCCGGCGGACGCCTTCGAAGTCATCGTGCCATCGCTCCCGGGCTTCGGCTTTTCCACGCCGCTCGAGCAGACCGGCATCAACTGGTGGCGCACCGCCGATCTCTGGAACGAGCTGATGCGAGACGTGCTAGGCCATCCGCGCTTCTGTGCCCACGGCGGAGATTGGGGCGCACTCGTGACACTGCAGCTCGGACATCGCTACCCGGATTCCCTCCACGGCATCCACATCACCGGTGCTGCGCCCCTCGACATCTTCTCGGGCGAACGACCCTGGGCGATCGGCGGGGCCCTCGAATCGATGTCGCCGGACTCGGACGAGCGTGCGGCGATGCTCGCCTGGGAGCGGAAATTTGCCAGCCATGTCGCGGTCCAACATCTCGACCCCCAGACCCTGGCCTTCGCGCTGCACGATTCGCCGGTCGGACTGTGTGCCTGGCTGCTCGAGCGAAGACGATCCTGGGGAGATTGTCGCGGAGATGTCGAGCGGCGTTTCTCGAAGGACCAGCTCCTCACGACGATCATGATCTACTGGCTGACCGACAGCTTCGTGACTTCGGCTCGCTACTACCAGGAGGCGAGTAGTCACCCCTGGAAGCCCGACCACGAGCGCATGCCCGTCGTCGAAGCGCCGACCGGCGTCACGCTCTTCGAGCCGGACAAGCCACCGGGACCGATGGATTGGACCGCGGACTACTACAACCAGACCTTCTTCCGCGTTCATCCGGAAGGGGGACATTTCGCTCCGGCCGAGGAACCCGCGGCCCTGGTGGATGACATCCGCGAGATGTTTCGCGGCTCTCGATGAAAGCTGCGGCTTCGCCCCTCTATTGCGCCCTGGTCTTTCTCGCCGCCTGTGTCGTAGCGGAGACGACGCGGGACGCGGCGCCCGAGCCCGAGCCCGAGCCGGACTGGGAATGGCAGCACTACTTCGGCGACCCGGCCCGCAGCCACCATTCGCCACTGGCGCAGATCAATCGTTCGAACGTCGCGCAGCTGGAGGTCGCCTGGCGCTACGACGCCGGGCTGCCGGAGAGCGCTTTCTCGGAGATTCAGTGCAATCCGATCGTGATCGACGGCGTGCTCTACGCAACCGCACCCCGCTCCGAGGTCTTCGCCCTCGACGCCGCCAGCGGGCGAGAGATCTGGCGCTTCGCCCCCAGCGACCACGGCGGCAGCGTGCAGGGCAAGAGTCGTGGCGTCAGCTACTGGCGCAGCGGCGACGACGCGCGAATCCTCGCGACCGCGGGGGCCGATCTCTGGGCACTCGACGCCCGAACAGGCAAGCCCGCCCTGAGCTTCGGCGACGCGGGCCGCATCGACCTCCGGGACGGGCTACCCCACGGCCGCCAGAGCAGCTTCGTCTCCTCGACGACCCCGGGCGTGGTCTATCGCGATCTATACATCCTCGGGACGCGAGTCAGTGAAGACGCCGGTGCGGCACCGGGAGACGTGCGCGCCTACGACCTGCATACGGGTGCCGTGCGCTGGGTGTTCCACACGATCCCCCATTCCGAGGAGTTCGGCGCCGACTCCTGGCCAGAGGGTGCCTGGCGAACCCACGGCGGCGCAAATTCCTGGGCCGGCATCACGCTTGACAGCGAGCGGGGGATGGTCTTCGTGCCGACCGGCTCGGCGACGCCGGACTTCTGGGGAGGCGAGCGGCCCGGCGCGAATCTCTTCGCCAATTCGCTGATTGCGCTGGATGCCGAGACCGGCGAGCGGCGCTGGCATTTCCAGTTCGTCCACCACGACCTATGGGATCGCGATCTCCCCACGCCACCCAATCTCGTCCGCCTCGAGCGCGAAGGACGCCGCATCGACGCCGTGGCCCAGCCCACCAAGAGCGGACATGTCTTCCTCTTCGAACGCGAAACCGGCAAGCCCGTGTATCCGATCGAAGAACGCCCGGTACCGGCCGGCTTCCTCGAAGGCGAATGGATCTCCAAGACGCAGCCCTTCCCGACAGCGCCACCGCCCTTCACTCGGCAGGGATTCCGGCTCGACATGATCGATGATCGGGACGAGACGATGCGAGCGAAATGGCTCGAAAGACTTTCGGGATTGCACATGGGCGAGAACTTCATCCCGCCGAGCCTCGAAGGATCGCTGATGTTTCCCGGCTACGACGGCGGCGCCGAATGGGGTGGCGCGGCCTGGGACGAAGACTCGGGCCTGCTCTACATAAACGCCAATGAGGTCGGCGCCATTCTCCGAGTGATGCAGCCACCGAGGGACTTCAACCCGCGATCGCTATATCTCGAACGATGCGCGCTGTGTCACGGCACGGAGCTCGAAGGGACCGGCACTGGACCCTCGCTACTGGGGATTTCCGAGCGGCAGACGGCGGTCGAGCTGTATACCGCGATCGTCGTCGGCGGCGGTCGCATGCCGGGATTCCCGGACATCCCGCTGCCGATCGTCGCGCGACTCATCGCCTACCTCGAGAGCCCGCAGGATCCATCCGCTGCGCTTGCCAAGCTCGATGCCCAGCAAGGCCAGCGTTCACCCTTCATCAGCGCCGGTTATCTCTACTTGCGCGACGAAGAGGGCGTACCGATCACGACGCCGCCCTGGGGCACACTCTCCGCAATCGACCTCGCGCAGGGCGAGATCCGATGGCAGATTCCGTTAGGCGACTATCCGCACCTGGCGAAGCGGGGAATACGCCAGACCGGGACCGAGAACTACGGCGGACCGATCGTCACCGACGGCGGCCTGCTCTTCATCGCCGCCTCCGCAGACGACAGAATCCGAGCCTTCGACAAAGCCAGTGGCGAGCTGCTCTGGGAGGCCGAGCTGCCGACCTCCGGCTTCGCGACGCCGACAACCTATTCCGTCGCCGGCCGGCAGTTCCTGGTGGTGGCGGCCGGCGGGGGCAAGCTCGGGCGCAAGCCGGGCTCCCAATACATCGCCTTCTCGCTACCAAGCGCCGATTGACGCCCCGCTCCCCGAAAAAGAGTCCGCTCAGGGTACGCACACCTCCGGCAACGGATGGCGATACAGCGCTGCGGCGTTCTCGTGACAAATCATACGCGCCTCCTCGGCGGGCAGATCACCCAGGATCTTATCGAGCACCGCCTGCGTGTCCGGCCAGGTGCCGTCGCCATGCGGGTAGTCGGATTCGGCCAAGATGTTCTCGACGCCAATCACGTCACGGGTCCGGATGGTCGACGGGTCGTCGATCATCGCGAACCAGAAGTTGCGGCGCAGCACATCGGAGGGCGAATTCTTCGGATCGGGCCAGCCTTTTCCGTAACCCGAGCGCGCCATGATGTTGTCGAGGCGGTCGATGAGCCCCGCTACCCAGGCGATCCCGCCCTCGGACATGGTGATCTTCAGATCCGGGTACTTCGCCGGCCATCCGCTCCATAGCCACTGCGCGCAGGAACCGAGGGCCTGGGCCTGGAACATCGTCGCGCCCAGCTCGAGCATGGGTGCGCCCGTCGGACTCGGGGTCGGTCCGGCGGACCCGACGTGCAGGCTCAGCACGGTGTCGGTCTCCGCACAGGCGCGCACGATGGGCTCCCAGTGATCATCGAAGCAGGACGGGTATCCGAGCGTGTGAGGCTGCTCGGGAATCGTCACGGATTTGAAGCCGCGCTTCGCGTTGCGACGGATCTCCTCGGCGCCCCACTCGGGATCCGAAAGCGATGTGATGCCTTGTGGGATGATGCGATCCGGATACGGCCCGTACCAGGCCTCGAAGTGCCAGTCGTTGAAGGCGCGAATGCAGGCCAGGCCGAGCTCCGGGTCCTTGGTCTCGGAGAACATCGTACCGCCGAAGCCGGTGACGCCCGACGGGAAGTTGAGCGACGCCCACACCCCGTTGATGTCCATGTCCTTGATCCGGTCGTCGATCTTGTAACAGCCGGGGCGGAGCTCCGAGAAGCGCGAGGGCTCCATCCGGTAGTCCTCCTTGGGACGCCCGGCCACCGCCATGAAGCCGACCTGGTAGTAGGGCATGTCTTCGAAGAACCAGACCTCGTGTCCCTCTTCGGTCTCGACGACGCGGGGTGCGCGGTAGGCGAACTTCTTGGGCAGTCGGCCCTCGAAGGTCTCCGGCGGCTCGACGAGATGGTCGTCGGTCGAGATCAGCGTGTACTTCACCTTGCGCGGCTCCGGATCCGGGAGCAAGGGGCCGGTGGCAGGGCGGTTGATTCCAAGCTTGATGACTTTGGCCATATTCTCTTCTCCTGAGGTCTGTTGCTGTCCAATGCCTGACTCGGAGTGTACCCCGCAGCGCCCTGCAGAAAAGCCGCGGTCGGGCGGCCAATACAGGGTGACTGGCCAGCTGCCACCCGTGAAGACGCTCTGTATCGAGCCGCACAGGCCCCGCGACCCACCGGAGCCCTCGAGCCCGCGGCGGGCAATCTGCGAGGAGTTGCTCAACGGCGAAATCTTCTACAGGCTCCGGAGAAGCGGAACCGCATCGGGCGCAGGCATCGGGAACACGACACACCCGACCCTGCGGTTCGCTGGCTCAGCGCCCACCGGCACGACGAACTGGAGCGGGTCGTGGCAGCTTTGCAAGCCACTCGATCGTTTCGATAGCAGGCGACTCGAAGAGATGTCATTGCCCCTCAATGCATCACCACACCAAGAATGGAGGTCCTCATCATGTCAGATTTTTCCAAGCGGTACGGTCCCTGGGCTTTGGTCGCCGGCGGCGCACAAGGCATCGGTGAAGCCTATTGCCGCCATGTCGCTGCGAAAGGCTTGAATGTCGTCGTGCTGGATATCTCGCAGGACGCCCTGAAGACATTCGTGCCCGCGATCGAAAAGGAATACGGGGTCGAGTGCCTGGGGGTGCAGGTCGATCTGGCGCGAACTGATCTGCTGGATGTCGTGACATCGGCGGTCGGCGACCGAGAGATCGGTCTGCTGATCTACAACGCCGGGCTGGCTGACGTGGGTCCCTTCTACAAGGAAGAGACCGGCCTGGAATACGAGCAGATGAAGATCGCCATCAATGTCACTGGCCCCCTCGTGCTCAGCTATCACTTCGCGAAGCCGATGTTGGCCCGAAAAGCCGGTGGCATCATCCTGATGTCTTCGGGCGCAGGACTACAAGGATCGCCCTACTACGCGCACTATTCCGCGACCAAGGCCTATGACATCGTGCTTGCCGAAGCACTCTACGGGGAATTCAAACCCTATGACGTCGATGTGCTGGCTTGCGTAGCCGGCATGACCTTGTCCACAGCGGCGAAGGGCTACGCGCACCTGGATACCTCGACCTTTCAAACCACCACTCAGCTGGTCGATGAGGCGATGGCTGCGCTGGGCAAACAGTGCACCCTGATCGCTGGAGAATTCAATCGCCAAAATCAGGAAAAGACAAAGGCCTTGCCCAAGGAAAAGTTGATCGAAATCATGAGTCGACACGCAATCGAGAACTTCCTCGGCGGCAAGCCCCCCCGACAAAACATCTAGACCCGATCCGTCATTAGGTTGGCCCTTCGAAGGATGGTTTTCGGGGGCTCAGGTCGCGAGGCCTTGTTCGGTCGAAACCCCGACTTGCAATGGCTCGGGACTCCGGAGGCCTGACGCGTATACTCCTCCTGATACAGACCCTCATTGTGGGAACCCCGATGCATTTCTCCATCTTGCGAGTTCTTCTTGCCCTCGTCGTGCTTCTCGCGAGCCTCGTGGCCACTGGACCGGCTTGGGCAGAGGACTATGTCTTCAGCTCTGGAGCCAAGGGCGGGTTCTACCACGACGTCGCGAGCCGGCTCGTTCGCCTGCTCGGCGAGGAGCAGCGAACGGCCCGAAACCAGGTGAGTGGGGGATCCGCCCAGAACCTCCTGCAGCTCGCCACTCCGATGAGTGCCGTCAACGTCGTCCTGGCTCAAGCCGACGCGGTTCGATTCTTCCTCGACGAACACCCCGACTTTTCCAGGGAGCTGATCGTCCTCGACGACCTCGGGCGAGAATGTGTCGCGCTCATCACCAGCGTGAAGAATGGCATCTCGCGCGCAGACGATCTGAAGACCGGCGGGTTCGGCAACCTCGTCACCTCAGGGTTGGGGAGTGGTGCCAGTGTGACACTCGAGTACATGAGCCGCATGGATCCGGCCTATCGGAAGACCGCCGTCATTCATCGCGAGCCGATGGAAGCGATGCGGCAGATGCAGAGGGATGGTGGAGAGAAGATCGCGGCGGTCATGCTCGTCAAGCGGCCCAAGGCTCTCACGCCCGAGCTCGAGAGCGTCCTCGAAAACCCGAAACAATTCCGCATGGCCCCGATCCGAGCGGAGGATGTGAAGAACGGTGCACTCCCGGATGGAAGCCCCATCTACAGCTTCGACGAGGTGCGCACCGAGGTTGGAAGCGACTATCAGATCCGTTACGAGACGATGTGCACACGAGCGTTGATAGTGACCTCTTCCACCAAGCTCGACGAGTCCGCGCGCGGGGATCTCGCGCGCGGCCTTCTCAAATGGCGGAAGCTCTTCGCACCCGAGCGCGAATAGACGCCGCCGGCGATCAAGGATTCAGCTGAGCAGCCCGAAGCACTCAGCCCTGCGCGCCATTCGCGGGCGCTTCGACGGAGTAGATCGCGACCGGATCTGCGATCCCCTTTACCTTCCTCGGGGGTAGTGGGGTCAGACGAAAGCGAGGGTCGAGCGCCTCGCGGACTTCATCAGTCACCAGGATGTCGACGGCGAAATCTCGGGTGAGGTCTTGCACCCGCGAGGCGAGATTGACGGTTCGTCCCACGAATGCGTATTCCATTCGTTGTGGGCTGCCCACGAGGCCGGCAACGCCGATGCCGCGATGGATGCCGACGCCGATTCCGAGTGGCGGAAGGCCCTCCGCCGCGAGCTCTTCGTTGTACGAGTGGATTTGTTTCCGCATCGCGAGGGCCGTGTAGAGCGCGTCGTTGCTCTGCCATGGATTCGGCTCGAGAGTGCCGTAGAAGGCGAGGATTCCGTCCCCGATGAAGGTCGAGATGTGACCCCGATTGTCGATGATCGCGTCGCTCATGCGAGCGAAGTAACCGTTCAGAATCCGAACCAGAGTCGAAGGGTCCACGGCTTCGCTGAGGGCTGTGAAGCCGACGAGGTCTGCGAACAGTACGGTGACTTCCTTCTTCTCTCCGGTCGTCGAGATTCCGTCGCTAATGATGCGCTCGATGACCTCGTGGGGAGCGAAGCGCGTGAAGGAGAGCTGAAGACGTTCGAGTTCGCGGGTTGCATTCTGGAGGCGTTCCCGAAGCAGCCCGCTTTCGGCACGAGTTCGCAGCCAGAGAACCGCAAGAATCGCGATTAACAGCGATCCGAAAAGCAGCAGAAGGATGGAAGCTGAGGTCACGGCCCGTCGTCGATCACGACGCCGAGTCGACAGACGAGATTTACCAAGGCCGCCAATCCGACCACTTCGAGGAATTCGTCGAGGTTCATCTTCTCGCGCAGCGCTCGTGCACGACGTTGGATCCGCACGGTGTCATAGCGAATCGTCTCTCGCGCAAACGGAGCGATGGCATTTTCGATCTCGCTGAGGTCCGACGAGCCGAGGTGCGCGAGGCACTCTTCGGATTTCTCTTCGCCGAAACCCTCGTCGGCGAGCAGCCGCCGCGCATCGCGCTCCGATCGCTGGCAACCGAGTCCGCGCGCGACGACCGCGAAGATCAACGCCTTGGTTCGACGCGTGAGAATCGTCGACTCCCATGCGCTGTCGATGAGCTGGCGAAGACCTCGAGCCGCCGGCAGTCCGTCGAGCGCGAGCACGATGTCGGAAAACGGGCCCCTCCTCTCCTCGAGAGACAGCCAACAGCGTTCCCCCGGTCCGCGAAATCGGCGGAAGCGCGCTGCGAGGATCGGCCGCGCGAGCCGGATGTACCAGCGTTCCGAAAAGGATTCCACCTTCTCGGGAGGCAACGCGATGAAGGTGGCGGTGCGATTGGCGGCGGTGACGGCGGCGGCCGCGAACACCAGCTCGCGGATGGCCTCTTCGTCGTATCCCACTTCGCGAAGGGATTGTTTGTCCGCATCCGTCGGAAGCGGGTTGGAGTGGGAGACCCGCTTTGCGAAGGCGAGCGCGCGAAGATCCCGCTCGTCGAGATCCGATGCGAAGAAGATCTCTTCGAGTCGCCGGATGCGCTCTTGTTCGAAGCCCAGGATGCGCAGCAACGTCTCGCGGCCCCCATAACAGAAGCGGCAGGAGTTGTCCTGGCTCACCGCCATGAAGATCAACTCGAATAGATCCAGGGAGGTATGGACGAGTGTGCGATTGGTGAGGTTGAGTGTCACGGCCCAGCGCGCCAGCCACAGGCACGAGGTGAGATACTCGAGCCCAGGCTGTGGGGTGCCAAGAACACGTCTCAGCTCTCGAGACAGCTCGAGGTCGGGCCGAGCCTCGACGAGACATTCCCCCCACTCGATCTCGCGCAACTCGGTCATCGGGTCGCCCCTCCGTCGTCGCGATCGCGGACACTGCTCGCTGTGATTCTAGTTCGATTTTGCGAGCCACGCCTTCCCGGCCCGATCGATCCCCTTCGCGCCGCGGTTCAGTTCGGCGGCTCTATCGAGTCGGAAGCTCCGGGCCCGATGATCTTCCATGGCGTAGCTGGGATCCACTCTACGCAGAGCACCGACCAGCGGCGGCGGACGGGAAATCGAGAACCCAGAGGACGCTCTGCAGACCGGCTCCCAGCAGCCGCCCGAGTCCCTCTCATCGTCTTGGCTCGAAGGCCTCGAACTGCTCGGAATAATCTGGATGCCAGCGCGAAAGCGGCGGCCGGTTCTCCGTCATGTCCATCGCGCCCCACAAAATGCGTTTTCGATCCATCTCCGGCGTGACCTCGTTGTCCGGACACAGGATGTAGAAGTCCCCCTTTCCCAGGCCCGCGATCAGCCAGTCCGCAACTTGTTCGGGAAGCCAGGCACTCGGATGGTGTTCGCGATCGCCGGTCGTGGTCCAGCCGGGCACGAGGAGATGGGCGCTCACCTGGCAACCCTCGAGATTACGCAGCTCGTGCTGCAAGCTCTCCGTCAGGCTCTTGACCGCGGCCTTTGCCGCGTTGTAGTTGGGGATTCCGGGTGGGTTCGTGATTCCCTGCTTCGACCCCGTGTTGATGATGAGACACGCCGTGTCCTGTTCGATCATCCTGGGTACGAAGACCTGAAGTCCATGGACGACCCCCATCAGATTCACGGCAAAGGTGGTCTCCCAGGCCTCCTGATCCCGATAGGCACCGCCCAAGCGGAAGGCCGCCGCGTTATTCATCAGCAGCCCCACCTCGCCAAAAGCGCGGTAGACCTCGTCCTGAAGACGCTCCAGATCCCCCCTCTGACTGACATCGACTACGCTAGTCACGACGTCCTCGGCTCCGTTGGCGGCGAGCGCAGCCACTTCGTCTCGAGCCCGGCCGAGCTTTTCTTCATCGACATCGGCCAAACAGATACGCATGCCCCGCTGAGCCAGCCGCTTGGCAAAGCCAAGGCCGATTCCACTCGCGCCTCCCGTTACGACGGCGACGCGACCGGGGACCAGAGCAGGATGGGACATTTCAATTCTCCTCGTCTTCTTCACGTACGAGTCGGGGCGTGAATCAGCGCAGTGCATTTCGCGAGCGCCGATGAGTAACTCGAGCTCAGGGGCGCTGGCTCTCCTCGACCAGTACGCAGTGTGTGCCCTGGTAGATGCTGGCCATGCACTTGTTGCAGTGCACGCAGAGGGACTCCTGCGCTTCGCCCTTCGCCATCCGGTTCACCAGGCCCGGCTCTCGCAACAGAGCACGTCCCATGGCGACGAACTCGAAGCCCTCCGCCATCGCCTCTTCGATCGTGTCGCGGCGGTTGATGCCGCCAAGCAGGATCAGCGGCATGTCGAGGGCGGCGCGAAACTGGCGCGCGTAGGCGCGGAAGTAGCCCTCTTCGAAGGGATACGCCTTGAAGAAGAAGCGCCCGAATAGCGTTAGTCCCAATGCCACCGCCCTCGGCATCGACTGCGCCATTTCGCGAACCGGCGCTTCGCCCCGAAACAAGTACATGGGGTTCTGTAGCGAGCTGCCGCCGGTGAGCTCGATGGCATCGAGCGCACCATCGGCTTCGAGCATGCGAGCGACCTCGACACTCTCGTCCAGCCAGAGCCCGCCCGGCACGCCGTCGCTCATATTGAGCTTGGCGAGCACCGCCATGCCATCCCCCACGACATCCTTCACGGCCCGAACGACCTCGCGCGGGAAGCGGGCGCGGTTCTCGAGCGAACCGCCCCACTGGTCCTTGCGACGATTGATGGAGGGCGAGAGGAATTCACTCAGCAGATAGCCATGGCCCAGGTGGATCTCGACCGCGTCAAATCCTGCCTCCAGCAGTCGCCTGGCTCCTGCGGCGAAATCAGCGACGATGCGCCGCAGATCTGCCGGTGTGGCCTCACGCGTGCGATTCATTGCGAGTGGACTGAAGAATTTCGACGGTGCGATGCCACGGATCCCAGTCGACGCCGCCACCGCGCCGGCATGTCCGATCTGGGCCGAGACCGCAGCGCCCTCGGCGTGCACCGCCTCCGCAAGCCTGCGAAGGCCCGGCACCACCTCATCTCTCAGGATCAGTTCGTTGGGGGTGCCGGCGCCCTCGGGCGAGACCGCGCAGAAGGCGACGGTCGTCATGCCGACGCCGCCACGCGCCGGGGCTCGGTGGAAGGCGATCAATCGATCGCCCACCGTCTGGTCGCCGGTCATGCCTTCGAAGGTGGCGGCCTTGAGGATGCGATTGCGGAGCTCCACGGGGCCGAGCCGCGCTGAGGCAAAGGGGTCGGGGGCTTCATCCATCTCCAAATGATTGCCTGCGCTGCCGACACTCGCCAGGCTGAAGCGAGCGGAATCCTCACAGTCTCCACTGGGCCACTGACTGAGACCGAGAGTCGGGCGCGAAACGCACAGTCGACAGGGCCGCTCACGGCATTGCGAACTGTCCGAAACGCGTGATGATGCGTGCCAGCTCCAGCGGTTGGTCGCCCTGAATGCTGTGGCCGGCGTCGGCGACGGTCTCCACCTCCACCCCCGGCAGGCGGCGGCGCATCTCCGCCACGTCCTCGTCACTCACCACGGGCGAGCGGTCACCGCGACACAGCAGGGTCGGAGCCTTCACCCGGGCCACGTGATCCCAGAGGCTGGTGAACTCCACCCTGGCGTCAGCACCCGGGGTCGATTCCGCCCCCCCCTCGGCGTGACTGATTTCCATGCCTTGGGGATCGCGGAACAGGCGCCGGTCATAGCGCCATGTCCAGCGGCCATCGGAAAGGGCCTTGGCGTTGTGCAGCACGCCGCGTCGCAGAGAGCTTCGACTGCGAGTCGGGTTGTGGGCAATCGTGCGTTCCAGGATGGCATCGAAGCTCTCGAAGAACTCGGGACCCCGAACGAAGTCGATGACGGCCTTGGCTTTGGCATGATCCACTCCCGGTGTCACGTCCACCAGCAGCAGGCGCTCCACCAGCTCGGGATGCTGGGAGGCCAGAATCAGGGCACTGAGCCCCCCCATCGACATGCCCACCACCAGACGAGCGCGAGGCGCCACAGCCTCGATGGCCAGGGCCAGGGCATCGGCGGTGAACGCGGGGCCGTAGTTGCGATCGTCGCGCCAGCTCGAATGGCCGTGACCGGGCATATCGATCGCCACCAGCGGGCGGTCCAGAGCCAGGGCCACGGTATCCCAGGTGTGGGCGTTCTGGGCGCCGCCGTGTACCAACACCAGCTCGGCTTCGCCCTCCCCCCACACCAGCGCGCTCAGCCGCTGGCCGTCGCCGACCGCCAGCGCCCGGCGTTCCACGACCGGCGTCCCGCGCCAGGCCAGACCCACCTCTTCAGCATTCTCCCGGAACATGGAAAACTCGTCGTAGTCCATTATCGACCTCATCCCTTGGCGCGCACTCGCGCTGCTTGCCCGCAGCGGGTAGAAAACAACTCTGCCCAGTCTGCCCAGTGTAGTGAGTCGGGCCGCGACGCGGCTACAGTGGCGGGGGGGCCACATCGATTCTCGCTGCCCGAGGTTCGCAGGGATCGCTGGCTCGCACATCTGCTGACGTTCGATCTCCGTCGGCCGGAAGCGACGACCGATCGGATCGAGCAGATCGCGACCGGGGTCCTGCCCGCGGTGAAGGGTCCGCTCGGACGCGGCGCAGCACGAGCGTCCAGCCGTGCCAGGACATTGGGATCGCGTGTGAGGAAGACAGGGAGACCGCCGTGCAGGACGTACTGATTCGAGAACGACTCGGGCCCATCGAACGAATCTGGCTCAACCGACCCGAGCTGGAGAATTGTCTGAACGACGAGATCTACGAGGGACTCAGCCGGGCGTTTCGCGAGATCGCCCTGGACGACGACCTGGGCGCCGTGATCCTGACCGGCAAGGGATCCGCTTTCTCGCGCAGCGCAGACGGCGACGAAATCGGCGAGAAATATTTCGGGAGCCGCAGCGCCTATCGTGCCTTTCTGACCCGCGTGCGCGACCTGCACGTGCTGATGCAATCGGTCCCCAAGCCGATCATTGCAGCCGTCAACGGAGTGGCCTCCATGGGAGGCATCGAGCTCGCCCTGGCCTGCGACATGATCGTGGCGTCGAAGGCCGCTCGCCTCGGCGATGCGCATCCGGGCGGCGTCGGTGGCGGCGGCGCCTCACAGACCCTGCGCGAGGCGGTCGGCGCGCGCATGACGCGCTGGTTGCTCTTCACAGGCGAGCTGTTGTCGGCCCAACGCGCGTACGAAATCGGACTCGTTCAGCAGCTCTACCCCGAAGTGGGCTTCCAGGATTCGGTGCTCGCCCTGGCGGAGAAGATCGCCGCACGCCGGCTCGGCGATTCCCTGGCGCGGGTCAAGGCGCTCACCGTTGCGCGCGAGCCCAGCTTGGCAGACCGAGAGCTCGAAATCAGTCATTCCGTCGACCACTATTTCGACCCCCGAACCGCGCAGGGGCTCGACGCCGCCCTGGAGGACGATCGGACCGAAAACGAGTCGTAGCGATCAACTCGAGACCCAGCGCCACCCCTGCACGAGAGATTCTGCAGACGGGACTCCCGGGGCCGGTTCCCGTTGCGATTACATGGGTGGCGAAAAGCACGAGCGATCCTCTAGACTGGATGCCCGACCCGACGGCGATCTCGCCCACCGTCGTCGAGGAACCGCGCGGCCACAGATCGCGTGCTTCCGATCAGGAACGAAGAATCTTCGCATTCGCGATGAACCCGAGCCTGAGCTAGTCCCGAGCCAGTCCCAAAATGGCCCCGACCTGTCGAGCAGGCGGCGTCCCGCGTCTGGAAACCCGGATATCGGGTGGCGCGGGACACGGGCCATGTCTCGGCCCGAGATCTTTGCGCTCGAGCCAGGGGAGTCGATTGAGCAGGACCCACGCAGAAGAGAGCCTCGGCGCAAATCCCGGCGATGCCGCGCTGAACCCCGCCGACTCCGTCGCGATGGGCGTGCCCGCAGCGCGCGCCCCCCGCACCGTGGAGCCGGCCCGGCTGCGCGCCTTCGTGGCGCTGCGCCACCGCGAGTACCGGCTGCTCTTCGCCGCCTTCGTGATCAACCAGATCGGCTTCTGGATCTCACACATCTCGCTCCAGGGACTGATGGTCGCGCTCACCGACAACAACGCGCGCATGAGCGGGCTGCTCTTCTTCGCGCTCTTCGTTCCGGCCTTCCTGTGTGCACCCTTTGCGGGCGTGGTCGCGGACATCTTCGATCGCAAGCGCATCGTGCTCGTCTGCTACGGCGCCGTCACGATCGTCGTTGGCACACTCTCGCTGATGACCGCCACCGCTTTGATCACTCCCAACCTCCTGCTGGGGCTCTCGCTACTGCTCGGCACCGCGTTTGCGTTCGTCGGACCGGCCAATCTCGCCATTGCGGCAAACTCCGTTCCCAACGAGGACCTGGCAAGCGCCGTCTCGATGCAGTCCGCGGCCAACAATCTCACCCGCGTACTCGGACCCATGTTGGCCGCACCGCTGCTGGCGGGGGAGCGCTTCGACATCTCCTTCGCGGTCTACCTCTTCTGCGTGATCGCCGCCGCCGCGCTGATCGCCTCCATGCGCCTCTCTCCCTATACCCCGGACGACGACGGTACGGGCATCTTCGACCGCATGGCGAGTGGCGTCGCCCACGCTCGAGAGCGGCGACCCGCGCTGGCGGCGCTGCTGATGGTGGGCATGCTGTCTGTGTTCGGTGTCGCGCACACCGTGCTGATCCCGATCTTCGCCGAGACCGTACTCGGCGGCCGAGATCTCTTCGCCTGGATGGTCGCCGCGACCGGCGCCGGAGCCCTGGCGGGTGCTGTCGTCGCGGGCAGCGACGCCCGCCCGCCTTCGCTCGCGCGCTCCTCCGGGCGGCTGATCGCCTACGGCGTCGCTCTCGCCGTTTTCTCCACCGCCGCCGACCTTCGCGTCGCACTCGGCGCGCAGGTGGTCATCGGCTACTTCTACTTCGCCGTGATGACGAGTCTGCAGACGTTGCTGCAGCAGTTGGTCGACGAGTCCAAGCGCGGACGGGTGATGAGCCTGTTCCAGATCGCCTGGGCAGGCCTGGTGCCATTCGGCGGGCTCGGGATGGGCTTCGTGGCAGCGCCACTGGGCGTCGCGAATACCCTGATCGGAGCGGCGCTGGTGTTGATGGTATTCGGCAGCGGGATGCTGTTGTGGTCACGCCGGGACGAGGTGGACCGCAGATTGCGAGTCGGAGATGCCTCCGCCTGAGGGGCTCAGTGTTTGTCGACGAACGCCGCGACGACGGCATTGAAGCGATCGGGCTGCTCGAAGTAGGTGGAGTGGCCGGCGCCATCGAAGCGCTCGAGCTGGGCGCCGGGAATCGTAGCCACCACGTTCTCCAATACGTCGGGCGGAAAGAGCACGTCCTTGTCTCCCGAGATCACCAGCGTCGGCGTGGCAAAATCCTCCAGCTCGGCTGGCTGGGTCTGGGCCGCCGACATGCTGGTCAGCAGCGCGGGAGGCACGTCGTTCATGTTGGCGATCTGCTCGTACAGAAACGCCATTCTCGGCTCCCGGGCCGGATAGTCGTCGGCCAGGGCAGCGCCGCCCGGGCCCACGATGCCACCGATCCCCTGCACGCGCTCCGCAATCTTGGCGAAGGAGTCGCGAACCACATCGGTCCACAGCCCGCCCGGCGTGCCGCATAGCACCAGGCAGCGCAGCCGTTCGGGATGCTGTACGGCCGTGGGCAGCCCCGTCCAGCCGCCCATGGACTGACAAACCAGGGCGGTCCGCTCGATATTCTCCGCATCGAGGATGGCCAGCAGATCGGCGGGAAAATGCGTGACCGCCAGTTCGCCTTCGGCGCAGGCCGAGCGCGCGAAGCCGCGATGGTCGAACACGACGACCCGAAACCCGCGGTCCAGGAAGAACGGGACCTGTTGCCACCAGCTCGCGGCATTGCCGCCCGCTCCGTGGGCGAAGACCAGAGCCGGATCATTCGGGTCACCGTAGATTTCATAATAGAGGCTGGCGCCGGCGCGCTCGACTCGGGGCATGGGCCTCCTCCTCACTCCGAGCATACACCGGGGGTGAGCAGAAGAGGAGGGCCAAGAATCGGCGCGCTGGCCCGGCGGCGGTGTGGCGACGCCAACGCGTAGCCGGCTGGTCAGGGATCGATGAGCTTTCCCTCGTCGTCGCGGATCTCCGGGCCGAGGACCCGCGCCCGACCGTCGCCAAAGGGAGCGTCGCGGTGTTTAAGGGCGCGGGTGAGGCCCATCTCCTTCACATCGTCGTAGTAGGCCTTCGTGCCAGGAGCCAGGTGCGCCCGAGCGTCGATCTCCGCCGAGACGCGTTGCAACGTTCGCGCGCCCATCAGCTCGAGGCCCAGGTTCACGACGCGCTTGTTCGCCGCGAGCAGGTGGTGATCGATGAGCGCCAGGCGGTCGAGCAGACCCTCGACCTCCGCCTCGAGCAGATCGGCGGGCACAGCTTTGAGCGCCAACCCGAGCTGCGCGGCTTCGGCCCCACTGATCGTGTCACCCGTCATCAGCAGGCGCTTCGCCCACTGGGGGCCCGCATGGTAGAGCCACATCATCGAGGGCGTCGAGCCGAGGTTCCTCGAAGGCGGGAAGCCGAAGCGAGCGTCTTCGGCACAGATCACCATATCGCAGTAGAAGGCGATTACGGTGCCGAGGGCGATGCAGTGGCCGTGCACCTGGGCGATCACCGGCTTGTGCATATCGAAGATGGCCAGGTTCTGACGCTGACCGGACTCGATCTGCCAGATGTCGTCGTCGATGAATCGGGTGCCCGTGCGTCCAGTGCGGCCCGGTGACTCCTCGTACCCGCGCAGATCTGCGCCGGAGCAGAAGCTCGGTCCATTGCCCTTGATGACGACCGCGTGGATATCGTCGTCCTGATCCGCGTCCCAGAGCGCCTCGTGGATGGCCTTCGCCATGAGCCCACCCACAGCATTGTGTCGATCGGGTCGATTGAGGATGATGCGCGCGCGGCCGCGCTCCTTCTCGATAACAATCCATTCGTCGGACGCCATGCTGCCTCCATTTATCGAGAATCCACCGTAGCGCAGCGCGCGCCGGACCGAGGCTCCGCTTCTCCGCTCCGCAATCGCGCCAACCCGGTCGCGTCACTCGCCCGCATTCTTCCTGGTGTCCGTAGCGGGAGATCTGCGTGGCAGAGCGCATCGTGCAGATACGGACGCTAGGTTCGAGTGCCTTTTCGAATCATCTCCTCGAAGTACTGAATCGTCTTCGTCAGTCCCTCCCGGAGGGCGACCCGCGGCTCCCAATCGAGCGCTTCCCGCGCACGCGTGATATCTGGACAACGCTGCAGGGGATCGTCACTCGGCAGCGGGCGATAGACCAGCTTCGACGACGACCCGGTCAGATCGATGACGAGCTCGGCGAGCTCCCCGACCGTGAATTCGGAGGGGTTTCCAAGGTTGATGGGCCCGGTCACCGCCGCGGGGCTCTCCATCAGTTTCACCAGACCGTCGACGAGATCTTCCACGTAGCAGAAGGATCGCGTCTGGCTCCCGTCTCCGTAGATGGTCAGCGGCTCTCCTCGCAGCCCTTGCATGATGAAATTCGAGACGACGCGCCCATCACCCGGGTCCATTCGGGGACCATAGGTATTGAAGATCCGCGCGACCTTGATCTCCAGCCCGACCTGCCGGTGGTAATCGAAAAAGAGGGTCTCCGCGCACCGCTTGCCCTCGTCGTAACAGGAGCGCAGCCCGATCGGATTCACGTGACCCCAGTAATCTTCGGTCTGCGGGTGGACCTGTGGATCCCCATAGACTTCGCTCGTCGAGGCCTGCAACACGCGCGCACCGAGCCGTTTCGCCAGGCCGAGCATGTTGATGACGCCGTGTACGCTCGTCTTGGTCGTTTGAATGGGATCGTGTTGGTAGTGAGGCGGAGAGGCCGGGCACGCCATATTGAAGATGGCGTCCACCTCGAGGAAGAGCGGAAACGTGATGTCGTGTCGGAGGAGCTCGAAAAAGGGCTCGTGGAATCGATGCTGGATGTTCTGCTTCGAGCCAGTGTAGAAATTGTCGACGCAGATGACCTCGTGGCCAGCTTCGAGAAGGCGGTCACAAAGGTGCGAGCCGAGAAATCCTGCACCGCCTGTAACTAACATTCTCTTGCGGCGTAGCCCTGCATCGATCGTCGGGCTCGTTCCCTCGATCATCGATCCGCTCCAATCATTTCCATTCGAACTCGAATGATGAATTACCCCTCAGCAAGTACCGACGCGCCGTGCAACGCTACCATACTCAGCGGTCGACCCAGGACGGGACTTAAGACGTCTGGCTGGCCATCGAAGCCTTGAGGGCCCCGATCCACGATCGAGATGCCGAATCGCCAGCTGCCACCAATGGTTCGGCGTCGACCCGGATCAGTCCCTGGATCCTCGATCGAATCGGAGCCCTCACGCGCTCATGACTTCGTAGAGGATCGTAGCCTGGTCCCCGCTCTCGACGGATACGGCGTGAGCTCCAACCGATGCGGGCACCCATGCCGCCTCTCCGGGTCGCAGGTCGACGCTGCCCGGATCGGAGGCGCCTCGCAGAGTCGACAGGCGAGCGAAGCCTTCGGTGCAGAGCAGTATCTTGGCCGTCTGGGCCGCGGGGCGGAGGATCTCGCCTCCCGCGTCGCGAGGCGACAGCACCCGAACGACGAATTCGTCGACCGCGTCGCGCGGCAGCACGTAACGAACGACTCCGCGTGATTCGACCCTTGGACAGACTACCTGGGGCTGCATCGGATCCTGCACGGCCAGAGCTCGGAGCTCCTTCTCGTCGACGTGCTTCGGGGTCAGCCCAGCGCGTACGACGTTGTCCGAGCTCGACATGACTTCGACTCCGCTGCCTTCGAGGTAGGCGTGGAGCGTACCCGGCCGGATGAAGAGACCCTCGCCGGGCGTGAGCGTGACCAGGTTCAGCAGCAGCGGCGCAAGCGCCCCGGAGTCCTCTGGATAGATCTGCGTTAGGCGCTTCACCCAGCGCGCTTCGATGACTTCGTCTCCCTCGAGCCGTGCAAAGGCGAGCAGATCTTCTAGCAGCTGGCTTCGGTCGGAGCGAGACAGAGCCCGCGCGCCGAAGAACAGGCGCGCCGCGATGTCGGGCTCGTCGCGACGCACTTCCGCAAGCATCGCGTCGACGACGGTGCTCTTCACTCGCTCGAGCAGCGCGCCAGTGGACTCGGCGGATCGGAAGCCGCAGAGCGCACGAACAGGCTCGAGCGCGATCAGCAGCTCGACCTTCCGGCGAGGGTCGGAGTAGCTGCGATCGGGGGCGTCGGGGGCTAGGCCCCGTCGCTCCTCAGCCTCGAAGCCGCGTCGCGCCGAGATCGCGTCGGGATGCACCTGAATGGAGAGGGGCCTTGCGGCGGCCAGCACCTTGACCAGAAAGGGCAGAGTGGGCCCGAAGCGTTCGATGCTTCCCTCGCCCAGCAGGGCCGAGGGCGCGCGTCGGATGCGATCCGGCAGCGACTCCTCGATGGCTCCGAGCAGCCTGGAGGGGGCTCGAGGATGATCGCCGATCCAGAGCTCGGCTTCGGGCAGCTCGGAGGGTGTTGAGCGCGCCTGCAGACGTGCGATGAATTCTCGAGACCCCCAATCGTAGTGACGGATCGGGTTTCCGAGCTTCGCGATGCCGAAATGCATTGCGCGTCGACCTTCCCTCGCTTGTGAGAGATGTGAGGGTTGTGGGATGTGAGTCTTCGGTTCGTCCAGGGCCCGAGCCAACGACGCCGGATCAGGCCGGCACGAGCTCCAGGCTCAGTCCCAGACCTGCAAGCTGCGAGCGGATTTCTTCCATATAGATGGGGTTCATCACCACCACGACATCCACCCTACCCTCCACGAGCTCTTCGGGTGCGATCACCTCATGGCCCGTGCCGGGCATGAAATAGCCTTGCTTGTGGGGGTTGATGTCGACCGCAGCGGTGACTTCATCCTGCAAGCCGAGGGTCGTCAGGAAGGCAACGCCCTTCGAGCCCGCGCCCCAGATGACGGTCTTCTTGCCCTCGGCGTGCCAGCCCTGGAAGCGCTCCCGCCAACGGCCAACCTCACGACGGGCATCGGTCGAAAAGTCGTGGACCCGCTTCCCGAGCTCGCCGAGGTCTTCCTCGACACGGAAGGCCGGCCGCTCATCGCTTGCCAGCGGCCTCGCCTCGATGAGGAGATACTGGTCCGCGAATCCCTTCCAGGAATCGATCACCTCGAATCCCGAGCAGAGAAAGAGCCGCTCGAGGGCTCCGTGCGTGAAGTAGGAGCAGTGCTCGTAGTAGATGTCCCAGAAGGCACGCTCGTCGTAGACGCGCTCCTGGTCGGGCAGCTCGAAGAAGACCAGTGCGTCCTGACGGGTGCCGAGAGAGGCTCGCACGGTCTCCATGAAGGTCCGAGTCTCGAAAATGTGCTCGAGAGTGTGGCGGCAGATGATCGCGTCGGCTTCGAGGGCACCGTGCTTTTCTGCATCGTAGAGCTCGGCGAAGAATTGGACGTCCGCCTTGGGATCCCATTGTCCTCGCCCCGGGCGGAAGCTCGGGTCGATCCCGAATCCGCGGTTGCCGCCGCGCTCGCAGAGTTCGAGCAGGAACTCGCCCTTGCCGCAGCCGATCTCGATCACCGATTTGCCACGCAAGCCGTCCTTCTCGATCAATCGATCGACGAGGCCGGCAGAGAAAGCATTGAAGGTGGGTGAGAAGGTCTGGACCTCCTCGTATTCCGGGTTGTAGTCGTTCATCTCCAGCTCGAAGAGACGATTCGTCGCGAAGCCACACGTCGAGCACCAGCCCAGGGCCAGATCGCCGGTTGGAAAACCGAGGGCCGCTTCCCGACTCGGCACCAGGATGCAGCTGTGTACGGGAATATTCTCGACCTCGTAGACGGTCTCGAGTCCCGGTGTGCGGCAGCTCGGGCATTCGCTTCTCATCGAGTTTCCTCTTCGGCTGGAGGCGGAGCAGCCGGGTCAGATGATTTCGGGCACGGGGACGGGCACGATGAATCGACCGCCACGCGCCCGGTACTCGGCCTGTTGTTCGGCGATCTCATCCTTGAAGTTCCAGGCGAGAAGCAGCGTGTAGTCCGGCTGCGCCTCGATCAACGCTTCGACCGGCCGGATCTCCAGCTGCTTGCCGGGCATGTAGAGACCATGCTTGTGGGTGTTGCGATCGACTACGAAGTCGATCAGCTCGCGACCGATTCCGACGTAGTTGATCAACGTCGCGCCCTTGGCCGCCGCGCCGTAGCCCGCAATGGAGGCTCCCTCGGCCTTGAGCCGACGCAACAGCACGAGCAGATCTTCGCGGAGCTTCTCGACGCGCGCGTTGAAGCTCTGGAAACCCTCGAGCCGGTCGAGCCCTTCGGCTCGCTCCTTCTCAAGCAGGCGGCCCACCTCGTCGCTCTCCCGATCCTCTCTACCCACGAAGAGGCGAAGCGAGCCGCCGTGAATCGCGAGCTGTCGGACGTCCTGGAGCTTGAGGCCGTTTCGCTCGAAGAGCGGACGCAGGGCCGTCACCGAGAAGTAGCAGAGATGCTCGTGGTAGATCGTGTCGAACTCCAGATGCCGAATCAGCTCGAGGACATGCGGACATTCGATGACGGCGACGCCATCGTCGCTGAGCAGCGTCGCGATTCCCTTCACGAAGCTATTCAGATCGGGGACGTGAGCCAGCACGTTGTTGGCGTGAATGACATCCGCTTGCTTTCCCTCGGCCCGGAGCTTCTCGGCCAGCTCCAGGCTGAAGAAGTCGTTGATCGTCGGAACGCCGCGCGCGATCGCGGCCTCAGCAGGACCCGCGGCGGGATCGATGCCGAGAACGGGGATGTCGTTCTCGGCATAGTACTGGAGCAGGTAGCCGTCGTTGCTCGCCAGCTCGATCACGAGATTCTCGGCGTCCAGCTCGCGCGCTGCGATCAGTTCCTCGACATTGGCCTTCGAATGGCGCAGCAGCGCATCGATGAAGGACGAGAAGTAGGGATAGTCCCGACAGTAGAGCTCGTCGGGCTCCACGATCTCCCGGAGCTGCATCAGCGCACAATCCTCGCACACGACGCAGGTCAGGGGATAGGTCGGTTCCTCTCGTGAGAGGTCCGCCTCGCGCAGCAACCCGTCTGCCAGGGGCGTCATGCCGAGGTCGAGCACCTCGCCCAGATTGGATCCACCGCAGGAACGGCAGGCGTCGATCTTAAGAAACATTCAGTGCCTCCTCTCGCCGTCCCTACACCCAGCGCAAATTCTTGTCGATTTCCGCCCGGTCGAGCAGCCCGAGGATATGCTTGATCCGAAGGAAACGGCTTCCCTCCAAATCGTCCCTCTTGAGTTCGACGGCCTTGTAGGCCTGGTAGAGTTCTTCGACGCCTTTGCGAACCGTCCACTGCGGCTGATAGGCCGGCAGCGTCTCCATGATCTTGTCGCAGGTGATCCGATAGCAACGCTTGTCGACGCCGCCGTCCTTTGCATAGGTCACCTTGCTGCCGGGGACGATCTCCTCGACGAGGTCTGCGACCTCGGCTATTCGATAGTTCCCATCGGGTTGACCCACGTTGAAGGCCTCGTTGTGCACCTTCTCCCGCGGAGCCTCCAGACCAGCGAGAAAGGCCCGCGAGATGTCCTCGATGTGGACGAGCGGCCGCCACGCCGTGCCGTCGCTCTTGATGTAGACCTCTCCCGTGGTGAAGGCCCAACCCGTCAGGTTGTTCACGACGAGGTCGCCGCGCAGACGGGGCGAGACACCGTAGGCCGTCGCATTTCGGAAATACACGGGACTGAACTCGTCGCTCGCCAGCTTGGCCAGATCCCGCTCCACCAGGACCTTGGATTCGCCGTAGGGCGTGACGGGATTGAACTTCGCATCCTCCCCTAGAATGTCGTCGGGGCTCGATGCGCCGTACACGCTACAGGAAGACGAATACAGGAAGCGCTCCACCCCGGCCTCCTTGGCACACCGAGCCAGCCGGATCGAGGCTTCGTGATTGATCTCGAAGGTGGCGCGGGGGTTGAGATCGCCGAGTGGATCGTTCGAGATCGCGGCCAGGTGAACCACCGCGTCGAAGCCCTCGAGATCCGCCGCGACGACATCGCGCACGTCTTTGCGCTGAGCCGCGATCGGCTCGACGTCGCTGCCGAAGATGCAGTCGGAGAACAGGCCGCTGTCCAGACCCACGACGTCGTGTCCGGAGGCCTTGAAGAGGGGAACGAGAACGGTCCCGATATAGCCGTCATGTCCAGTCACTAACACTCGCATCGGTCTTCAGCTCTCCCACGTCTTCCAGGGGGCTTTTCCAGAATCCCACAAGGAGTTGAGCAGATATTTATCGCGCAGGGTATCCATGCACTGCCAGAAGCCATCGTGCTGGTAGGCCATCAGTTGGTTGTCGCCCGCCAGACGCTCGAGGGGCTCTCGCTCGAAAAGCGTATCGTCGCCGTCGATGTAGTCCGCAATCTCCGGCTCGAGAACGAAGAAGGCTCCGTTGATCCACCCCTCGCCGATCTGTGGCTTCTCGGTGAACTTGCGAATCTGGCCCCCTTCTCCAATATCGAGGTGCCCGAATCGCGCCGGAGGGCGGACCGCGGTCAACGTAGCGAGCTTGCCGTGGTCGCGATGAAACTCGAGCAGCTTGTCGAGGTCGATGTCCGAGACGCCGTCACCCCAGGTGAGCATGAAGGTCTCGCCACCCATGTACTCGACGAGGCGCTTGATCCGACCGCCCGTATTCGTCGAGACACCCGTATTGATGAGCTGGACCTGCCAATCCGGTGCCTGCGACCGCCCATGAGACACGACCCGAGCCTCTCGCATATTGACGGTCATATCGGCAGAGAGGGAGCAGAACTCGACCATGTAGCGCTTGATGTAATCGCCCTTGTACCCCAGGGCGATGACGAATTCCCTGTGGTCGAAGTGCTCGTAGAGCTTCATGATGTGCCAGAGAATCGGCATGGCCCCGATCTCGACCATCGGCTTCGGACGGATTTCGGTTTCTTCGGCGAGCCGAGTCCCCATCCCACCGGCGAGAATTCCAACTTTCATGATCTTGCCAAACTCCTCGATGCGAGATTCGTGACGAGCGCAAAAAACATGCGCGGGCGGCCCAGCCAACCCCTAGTGTGTACCACCAACGGCAAAACGGTGTCGCAACTGACCTCTGACTGACAGCCGCCGCGGCCAGCTGGATCGACCCCCAGCCGAGACGATGCCAAGTACCTGTATTTGTTCAACTCAGCGCTACGCAACGATCAGTCTCGCCGGCCCTGACCCACGAGTCCGACCCATCGAGGAAGGCTCCGCCGGGCGGGCACGGGGCGGGCGGCACGCGGCACCCATGGCCCCCTCGGGCGCTGAAGCTCGATTCGGCGAGGGCGTGGACGCCTGGGCTACCTTGGCCTCCTGCGCCAGCTGGCGGGGCTGCCCCTCGTCGAGCCCCGCCCGGGGTTGCCCCGGCCGCTTCGGATTCAGGATGGAGAGCCAGAACCCCATGTCTCACGATCCGAGCGAAGGCGCCCGCCCGGTCTTCGCCCTCACGGCTCATGGACTCGGGCGTCTCATGTGGAGCGGCCAGCTCGCCGAGTCGATCGCCGAGCTCGAAACCTGCTTCCCAAAGGCCGCGCTCGGGTTGGCCGATTTCTTTCCACGGCGCTGGTCCTCGGCACCGGATGAGGCCGTCGGGCGCTCGAGGTCCCGGGCGGAGTTGCCCAAACGCCCAATCGGCTGGTCGTCCGGCAGGCTCCCTGCGTTCGGCGGGGCTTAGGGGACGAGGGGACGCAAGGAGTGGAGCGCGAACTAGCGAACAGATTGCCCGGCTGGCCCGACCCGGCGCTCTTGCGCGGCCTGTTCGATTCTGAAGTGCACGTCGGTGCTTCGTCACTGTGCGCTGGCGCAATCGGACTCAGCTCGGCCGAGCAGGCGCTCGTAGCGGGCGCCGTGCAAGGACGAGAGCGGGAATTCGCCACCGGGCGCCTGCTCGCCCGCCGGCTGCTGGCGGAGCTGGGGCACCTCGACTTCGAGCTGCTGCGAGATTCGGACCGAGTCCCCAGCTGGCCGGAGAATGTGGTCGGCTCCATCTCTCACAAGGAGGATCTCTGCATCGTCGCGGTCGCGTCGGCCCGCGATCGAGCGGGCCTCGGGCTGGACGTCGAGCCGGACCAGCCAGTCAAGCCGGGTCTCGAGCGGCTGGTGTGTCGACCCCGCGAGCGCGACTGGGTGCAGTCCGCCGGTCCGTCCGAGCAAGGCCGCCGCTGTCGAGCCGTCTTCAGCGCCAAGGAAGCCGTCTACAAGGCGTTCTTTCCGCGGCTGCGCCAGGTCTGGGGTTTCCAGGACGTCGAGCTGGAGATTCAACTCGACCTCAACAGCTTCCGCGCACAGCTTCCGGTGAGCGCAGACCGATCTCAGGTGGAGGGACGCATCCTTCGCAGAAACGGCTGGATTCTCAGCGCGGTCGAATACACGTGACCGGCCCACCCGCGACCCTGCAGGAGGTGCGTGGAGCGCACAGCTGTTTGCCGGTCCCTCTCTCATCGCTGCCGAGCCGACCGGCGCTGCCCAGAGCAAACAGCCCAAGTCCGAGGAGTATGGCCGTCGAAGGTTCGGGCACAACCGCAAAGTCGACATTCCTGATGCCCTGAGACGAGAAACCCTTGTGGATTTCGGGCCGGCCCGGTTTCGTAGTGAAGTTCGTGAAGCGCACCGATCGCACAGCGGAATCGGTGTAGGTATAGAAGGTGTCCCCGTAGAGACTGTCTCGCTGGGCACCGAGTCCGCGGCTTCGGTAGGCGGCGTCGCCGTCGGTGTCGAGCTCGACCAGACCCGGAGTATTCGTGCCGTAGGTCGTAGCGAAGACCGCGGCGCCGAATGCATCGAAGGCCTCTACGACCATGTTCTCCTGCCGACGCAGGATGATGGACAGGCTGACGGTACCGAGATCGTTGATGAATACGTCTTCGCTGAACGAGATAGTGACCGCGGTCCCGAGCAGCGGCGTTTCGCGGTCGTTCGTGAAGCGGAGCGTGCCGACGATCTCGGGGCTCGGCGCGGTGTCCACGGTGTAGATGTTCGGCACGCTATTTCTGTCGAACATGTTGTCCGTGTAGGCCACGGTGACGTCGACGCCAGAGCCATCGACATCGTTGAACACCTGCTGGCCCGACGTATCCAGGTCGTCCCAGGGCGGGTCGAGCGCCGTCCATTCGAGCGTAGTGGCCTGGGCCGCACTCGAAATCAGAACGGGAACAACCAAAAACAGCGTCGCAATCGCCACGCGAATGTTAAATATCATCTGCATTTCCCTCCGTTCCCCCACTTCCTCACCGTCCCCACTGCAGCTGCAACTCGCTGCGCATACACGCAACCGCTTGCCCCGCGGACTGCCCTGAAGCTCCAAGGGCGCTCAGTCGGCGCACAGCATCGATCCAGTCAGCCCGGTAGGGCTTGATGTGTCGTGGTGAGTGCCGGGCCGATGTGGCAGGAATTCTTTGCCGCGATGGCCAGCCATTTCGGCACATCGCAGCTGCGGCATGCTGAATGTCGGCGCCGACGAGAACCGCGCACCGACCCTCACCGGGTGGCCCCGGTCTCGGGAATGCTGCCTTCGACTTCGCGGGGAGCGCCTCCGGGGAATGCCCTTCACGAGATCATCGGCAGCGCCGGACGCTCCCGATTCGCGAGGCCACCCCGGCCAGCTGGGCTACCGGTTCGTTCTCTGAAAGGCTGCGACCGTCAGTCGCCTGGAATCAGCGCCAGCACATTGCGATCGCTCGTGAGCAAGCTCGAACGCCATGCGAACCGAACACGAGCAGATTCGGCGAAGGGCGTCCCGGCAAAGTGGTGTGGACTCGGCAATGACCGCGGGTTCGACCGAGGTCGAGGCTGATGGCTGGCCCTCAGATCCACCCCTGCGTCGTCGGGCACCAGTGATAGACGACGAAGATGCGGCGCTGAAAGCGCCAACGACCGTCATGCTTGCGATATTCATCGTGGTAGTGACCAGCGGCATCGTAGGCCCGGCCGTCCTGTACGAGGCGGATCTCGACAGAACAGGTGCCGCGCGCGCTATCGCCGTCGAGCTCGATCACGTGGTTGTGGATGAATGGCTTGGGGGTCATCTCGGCGAATGCCTCGCGGTAGGCGCTGCGCAGCTGCTCGTGACCGCGGGTCAGCGTTTCGCCCATCTCGATCGAGCCGTCCGGGCAGAACATCTGGACCACCCCCTCGACATCGCCGCCCTGCACGCGCTGACAGTAGTCCGATGTCAGCTCGCGGATCGCCTCGCGGTCGGCGAGCTCTGCGAGCCGGGCCTCCAACTCTTCGACGCGTTCCTCTAGCTTGGACATTCGATTCCCCTTCTCAGCCTTCGTGGTGAAGCAGGCCGCCGCTCAACGTCACGATTGTACCGCTGAGTCTGAGAGCGGCCCGAGGCCAGAAACACCGCCAGGTCGGCGACCTCGTAGATCGAGCACATCCGATCGAATGGCAGCCCCCCGGCTGTTCCGCCGCCATCTAGCGGCCACCCCCCACCCCCCCTGCCACATGTCGCTGAGCGAGAGATCGAGCACTGGCGCCATGATTCATGGTGCCTACTGATTCGGCACAATCCCGCGCTCTGGCTGAAGAACATGGGGGCGAATCTCGAACCCTGGGCTCGAAGCTCTATACTGCCACGGCCGATGAATAATCGAACGAGGATTGGAATGCACTCGAAGCTTCGGAGCTCGCGCGCACACATCAGTTTGGCCTCGCTGGGAGCGGCATCATTGATGCTATGCGCTTGTGGCACGCCCCTCGAAGTCGACCTGCCTCCGGCCAATCGTGAGATCGAAGACCCCGGCGACGCATCGTGGCTGGCGACGAGATCGCTCGACGCCTTCCTGGATCTGGCCGCGGCCGCCGGCTTGCACTCGGGTTACGTGGCGATGTTCGCTCGCGATGGGCATGTCGTTCACGCAACAGCCTCGGGCTACGCCGATATCGAAGCGGGCCTGCCCATGCGGCTGGATACGCGCTTCCGCATGGCGTCGATGACGAAACCCCTGACGGCAACGGCGGCGCTGCTGCTGATCGAGAAGGGACGCCTGGGGCTCGACGATCCCATTGCGCGGTATATCCCGGCGGCGAGCGAGCTGCGCGTTGCCACGAGCCTCGATCTCGACGCGACAGGAAGAATCTCGACCGTTCCGCTCGAACGCCCCTTGACGGTCCGCGATCTGCTGACCTTCAGCGCTGGCATCGGAGCCCGAGGCGACCCGTCTCCGCTGGGTCAACTGTGGGCCGAGCGAGACATCTACGCGGGCCAGGGCTCGCTCGAAGATCGTGTGAATCGCATCCTGACGGCTCCGCTCTATGAACAGCCGGGCGAGCGCTGGCGCTATGGATGGTCTGCGGATGTTCTCGCCCGGATCGTCGAGGTCGTGGCGGACGAGCCCTTTGGCCAGTTTCTGGCACGCCGAATCTTCGTTCCCCTCGGCATGTCGTCGAGCAGCTTTGTTCCCGCCGACGATGAACACGGCAAGCTCGCGCAGATGTACACCCAGGACGAGGACCAGAATCTGGTCGTGGTCGAGATCCCCACAAGCGAGGCGCTCGACTGGACGCCGGGGGGGGGCGGTCTGATTGCGCCCGCCAGCGACTATATGCGCTTCGCCCTCATGCTCTGGAACGGTGGCAGCTATGACGGCGTGCAGATCCTCTCGCAGCAATCCATAGCCCACATGACCCGGCTGCACGTCGACTCCGGGGTTCTCGCGGAAGAGCAGATCGACGGACTCGGATGGGGCCTTGGACTCGCGGTCGTCGCCGATGCGGACGCCACCCCGATGGTCGACCGAACGGGCGACTTCTGGTGGTCGGGCTACTACGGAACGACATTCTTCGTGAGTCCGGAAACCGGGCTGGTGGGCGTCGTGCTCACCCAGAATCAACCCGGGCCGCACAGCGATCGGCCCTATCCCGTCTATCTCGCCCAGGCGTTCGCCTTCTTCGGACTCTGAGCAGGGACTACGACTATCGGCCTGGAGAGCGAATGCCCGTCTCTACAACCATGCGTCTCAATATGACGGGTCATTCGGATGATCCGCAGGAACAGGCCGATCGCTACCGCGCCGCGATCGAGATGGCGGCCTATGCCGACGCCAACGGGTTCTCCGTGGTGAGCGTGGAAGAGCACCACTGCGCCCGAAATGGTTGGCTGCCCTCGCCCATCACGCTGGCCGCCATGATCATCGCCCGCACCGAGCGGATCGCGGTGAATATCGCGGCGCTGCTGGTGACCTTATACGATCCGATCCGCCTCGCCGAGGACATCGCCGTGCTCGATCTCGCCAGCGCAGGCCGCTTCAGCTTCGTCGCGGGCCTCGGCTATCGCCCGATCGAGTACCACGCTCTCGACAAGGACTGGGAAATGCGCGGCCAGCTGATGGACCATGCCATCGAAACGCTGCTCAAGGCCTGGACCGGTGAGCCCTTCGAGTACAATGGCGAGATCATCCAGGTGACGCCGGTGCCTGCCTCGAAGCCCCATCCCCCCTTCCTGATCGGCGGCATGAGCAAGGCCGCGGCTCGCCGGGCGGCGCGCTTCGGCCTGCCCTTCTTTCCGCCGATGGAGATGCCCGAGCTCGAGAAGGTCTACCTCGACGAGCTCGAGCGCCACGGGAAGCAGGGATTCTTCTCCCAGCCGGGCGAAGAGAACTCGATGATCTTCATCGACGAGGATCCGGAGCGCGCATGGCGAGAGCTGGCGCCCTACTTCTTGAGCGAAGCGGCGGAGTACGCCGAGTGGAAGCGCGAGGGCATTCCGCGTCCCGGCGAGCAGCGCGTGATGAACATCGAGGATCTGCGCGCTCAGAAGCGCTACGAAATCCTGACGCCGCAGCAGTGCATCGAGCGCGGCCGCAAGCGCGGCGCCGATTTCTCCCCATGTCTGCATCCGCTGGCTGGGGGCATTCCCGTGGAGCGTGCCTGGCGCGGTTTGGAGCTCTACGTCGACCGGGTACTGGGAGTGCTGCTCGCAGAGTGACGCCGGCGGGATCCGATCAGTCGCGTCTCTCGCGCTGGCTCTGACATTCGAGGCATAGCGGTGCTTCGGGTTGGGCTTCGAGGCGCCGAGGCTCGATGTCCTCGCCACAGCCCAGGCACTCGCCGTATTCGTCCGAATCGATGCGGCCGAGGGCGGCTTCTACCTGGCGGCGGCGCTGCTGTGCAGCCTGGCGATTCGAAGCGATCATCCGCTGCTGCTGCATCGCGTCGACTCGGGAAAGCCGACCGATCGGCTCGTCGAGATCGACTGGCTTCGCAGCTTCGCTAGTACTGGCTACGAGCTCCGACAGCTCTTTGTGAAGCTTTTGCAACGCCCGGCGCTGCACCTCGGACCGCATGGCTCAGGCTTCGCCTTCGAACTGAATCACACCGCGGGTGATGCGGCCGTGCTCCAGATCCTCGAGCGCGCTTCGAACCTGATCCAGCCCATAGCGCGCATCCATCAGTGAATCGAGATCCAGCCGCCCCGCCATGTAGAGATCCACGAACTCCGGAATGTGGTAACGCGGGACGATCGAACCTCCGAAGGTGCCAGTCACCCAGCGCTGTCGCATGAGCAGGCTCGGGTTCAGCTCCAGCTTGCGGCCCAGGTCAGCGACGCCGATCGCGACCGCGGTGCCTCCCGCCCGCACCGCCTCGACGACCGACTCCATTGCGCCCTGGGCTCCGACGGCGTCGAAACCGAAATCTGCGCCTCGGCCACCGGTGAACTCGACCACCGCGGCAACCACATCATCGCTCGAGGCGTCGACGGTATGCGTCGCCAAGCCCAGCTCGCGGGCCCGCTCGAGCTTGTTCTTCTTCACGTCGACCGCGATCAGGGTCGTTGCGCCGCGCAGTCGCGCACCCATCAGGACAGAGAGGCCAACTCCGCCGGTTCCAATCACGACGACCGAGCTTCCCGGCTCGACCGGCGCCCGCACCATCGACGCGCCGAGACCCGTCGAGATCCCACAAGCCAGGCCGGCGACCCGGTCCAGTGGCGCATCGGGTCGCACCCTGATGGCGCACACCTCGGGCACGATCGCCTGCTCGGCGAAGGAGGCCTGGTAGGACAAGCTATGCACCGCTTCGCCGCGGCAACTGAGTCGCGTGGTGCCATCGAACATCTTTCCGGTGTAGAACTCGATTTGTTCGCACAGGGTTGGCTCGCCCCGGGCACAGGCAGCGCAGACCCCACAGCCCGCGATGATCGTGCACACCACGTGATCGCCGACGGCCAGCTGTCGCACACCGGGACCGACCTCTTCCACGACCCCCGCGCCCTCGTGTCCGAGCACGATCGGATACTGCGATGGCAGATGGCCACGGAAGATCGAAAGGTCTGTACCACACACCCCCGTGGCGACCATTCGCAGGCGCACTTCGCCCTGGCGCGGGTGCGGATCGTCGAGCTCCTCGATTTCAACGTGCCCCATGCGACGGCAGACGGCGGCCTTCATCACGTGATTCTCCCCCCTTGTCCGGAATCGAGGAGCGTCGAGGCTACCTCGTTTCGGCCGAGGGGGCGTGCCCTGATTGCCAGACCACCTAGAGTCCGAGTCGAGCCGACCGCTGTCGATCGCGCGAGCACACGAATAAGGGGACCCTGGTGGACCAGGTCATGATCGAGGCTCGGTTGAACGAGTCCACCTCCCGCGACCCGAACCCCCACGTGCCCTTCGGACCCGGCGAGATCGCGGCGGCTGCAGCCGCGATGCGGGTGCCGCTGTCGCCCAGGCGATCCTCGATTCCACGCAGTGACGCATGGGGCTCGCTCTCACAAGGCAAGGGAGCGCGCCGGGTTGCTGCCCGACTGGGAATTCCTGCCAGACTTTCACATACTATGGCCGCCGTCGCTTCTTCTGGGCCGCAAAAGAAGCTGCATCGATCAGCCTCTGATTCAGATCTGATCGAGTTCTGACCAACTCTCATCAACCTTGGATGGAGCCCCCCATGCAAAGCGAAGCCTGGATCATCGACGCCGTACGCTCGCCCCGAGGCAAGGGCAAGAAATCCGGTGCTCTGCACGAAATCCACCCTCAACGCATCCTGGCCCAGGTGCTCAACGCACTGCAGGAGCGCAACGGGTTCGACACCGCCGAGGTCGACGATGTCGTGATGGGTTGCAATGCCGGAAGCGGCGATCACGCGATGGACATCGCGCGCATGGCCGCGCTGGACGCGGGCTGGTCGCTGGACGCGCCCGGCGTCACCTTGAATCGCTTCTGTGGCTCGGGCCAACAGGCGGTGAACTTCGCTGCGATGGGTGTGCGCTCGGGCTTCCAGCAGTTGGTCGTCGCAGGCGGCGTGGAGTCGATGTCACGCCGCGCTCCGATGCACGTCGATGGCTTCAGCGCGAATAACGATCACCTCCGCAAACAATACGAGATGGTGCCTCAGGGCATTTCGGCAGACCTGATCGCGACCATCGAAGGGTTTACCCGCAAAGAGTGCGATCAGCTCGGGATCGATAGCCAGAACCGCGCCGAAGCCGCCATCCAGGACGGACGTTTCGATCGCGCCCTAGTGCCGATCCATCACGACGACGGCAGCCTAGCGCTGGATCACGAAGAATTTCCTCGACCCGGTACCTCGATGGAGACCCTCAGCGAGCTCAAGGCCAGCTTTGAACAAATGGGTGCCCACAAGCCCGAAGGCGCTTCGAGAACTGTCGATGAAACCGCGATTCTCGCGTACCCCGACGTCGGGAAGATCGATCACGTCCACCACGCGGGCAACTCTTCCGGGGTCGTCGATGGAGCGTCCGCTGTGCTAGTCGCCTCGCCGGAATACGCAAAGGCCCACGGCATGAAGCCACGCGCTCGGATCGTAATGACGGCGGTTGCGGGAACCGAGCCCGTGATCATGCTGACCGCGCCGGGCCCCGCCTCGGAGCGCTGCGTCGAGAACGCTGGAATGACTTTCGACGATATAGATCTGTTCGAAATCAACGAAGCCTTCGCCTCGGTGGTCCTCAAGTTCTTGAAGGATACGGGCGTCGATTGGAACAAGGTCAACGTGAACGGAGGCGCCATGGCGCTGGGCCACCCGATTGGTGCAACGGGCGGAATGCTGATCGGGACGCTGCTCGACGAGCTCGAGCGCCAAAACAAGTCCACAGGGCTGGTCGCCATGTGCACCGGGGGCGGCATGGGAACCGCCACCATCATCGAGCGGGTCTAGAGGCCCCAACGCGGAGGGGTTCACAGCCGCCACATTCAGCCGAGCGATCGCCTAGAATAATCGAACATGAGCCAGACCCAACCCCCGACCGACCCAACGATCGACCCAACGACGGCGCTCGACGCAGAGATCCTCCGGCACGCACTGCGCGTCGCCGCGGAGGAGGCGAGCATCGTCGTCGTCAAGTCCGCGCACTCTGCGATGATCTCCGAGGGGGCCGACGCCTGTGCCGGGATCCTCGATCGCGATGCGCGGCTCGTCGCGCTCTCGACCGCGACGAATCTGATGCAGGCCTCGAGCCTGCGCTGCTCTCTACCCCCCGTGATCGAGGACCACCCGCTCGACACGATGCAGCCGGGCGACGTCTTCATGCTCAACGACTGCTTCCGCGGCGGGATCCACGCCAATGATGTGGTGGTGTTCCGCCCGATCTTCATCGAAGGCAGGGTCGAATACTTCACCGGTACGCTGATCCACGTGGCCGATCTCGGCGGGGCGGCGGTGGGCGGCATCGCCCCGAATGCGACGGACGTCTTCGCCGAGGGCCTTCAGCTGCCACCCGTACGGCTGTATGCAAAGGGTGAGCCGGTGCGAGATATGCAGCGCCTGCTGGCACTCAATAGCCGCACGCCCGAGCGCGTGATGGGTGATGTCGAGGCGCTCGTCGCGGGCACGAGCGTCGCAGCACGCCGCATGGATGAGCTGATCGAACGCTACGGCGCTCTCGGGCTGCGCCGCGGAATCGACGCCTACATCGCGGGTGTCGAGACCCGCATGCGCGCCGAGCTCGCCAAGCTCACGCCCGGGGTCTACCGCGGCGAGTACACCGTCGACGACGACGGCATCGACCTCGACCACTCACCGACGGTGCGCGTCGAGGTCAAAGTCAGCGCAGACGCGATCCGACTCGACTTCAGCCAAACCGATGACCAGGCCCTCGGCGCCATCAATGCGGGCCGCTCCCAGGCGCTCACCGGTGCGATCTTCTCGGTGCGCTGCTTCGTCGACTCCACGATCCCAATGAACGAAGGTTGCTATGCGCCGGTCGACGTCGTGTTTCGCAAGGGCTCGCTTCTCGATCCGCTTCCGCCTGCGGCCTGTGGTGGGCGTGTCGTGTCGGTGACGGCAGCCTGCGAGGCAGTGCTCGAGGCGCTCTCCCAGGCCTGCCCCGACCGGGCGACGGCCGCGAGCTCGGTGATCCATCCCTATACGCTGGCCGGGATCGGCGCCAACCCCTGGATGCTGCTCTCCTACGAATACGGCGGGATCGGCGCGCGCAGTCACTCCGACGGGCCGAACGCGACCGGCGCCCTCTTCCTCGGCGGCCGCAACACGGTCCCGCAGGTCGAATCGCTCGAGGCGCGCTTCCCGCTGCGCTTCGAGACGCAGCGTCTGGTGCCGGACTCGGGCGGTGCCGGTCGCACGCGCGGCGGTCTCGGAGTCGAAACCCGGATCACGTTGCTCGACGACACGATGCTCTCACTGCGGGCGGAGCGTGTACGCCGCCCCCCGCTCGGTCGCGAGGGCGGCGCCGACGGCATGGCGGGCGACCAATACATCGAGACCGCAGACGGCACAACCCGTCCGGTCCCGGCGAAAGTGGCGAATTATCGCATCGCCAAGGGAGAGGCCTGGGTGATGCGGACTTCTGGTGGCGGCGGGCTCGGCGAACCAAGCCAGCGCGACCCCGAATGGGTCGAGCGCGACCTGCGCGACGAAAGCATCAGCTCCGCCAGTGCACGCGAGATCTACGGGCGGTCGACATGAGCGGCTGGGTTCTCGGCAGCGACATCGGCGGCACTTTTACAGACATCGTCCTGGCCGGCCCGGACGGCGCCTGGACGAGCGCAAAACAGCTCACGACGCGGGAAGAACCCGAACGAGCTGTCATCGAAGGCACGCGGCGCGTACTCGAGGCAGCGGGAATCGAAGCGCGCGAAATCGTTCGCGTCGTGCACGGTACGACGCTTGCTACGAACGCGGTGATCGAGCGACGCGGCGCACGCACGGCCTTCGTGACGACGCGGGGCTTTGGCGACCTGTTGCGGATCGGCCGTGGGGCGCGCGTCGAGGAGGACCGCTACGACCTCCACTTCGAAAACGAGCCAGCGCCCGTCGCGCGCGAGATGTGTTTCGAAGCGGACGAGCGCCTCGATGCAACCGGCGCGGTCGTGCGACCGCTCGACCCGGAGCACGCACGCGAGCTCGCTGCCGAGGTTGCAGCCGCCAGGCCGGAAGCGGTGGCCGTGTGTCTTCTGCACGCCTACGCGAACCCGGAGCACGAAGAGCAGATCGCAAAGCAGCTCGAAACGCTGCTACCCGACGCACACGTCGTCTTGTCGTCGCGCGTACATCCCGAGATGCGCGAATTCGACCGCGCCTGTACGACGCTCTTCACGGCCGAGGTCGCGCCGATCATGGCGCGCTATCTGGCCCAGCTCGCAGCCGAGCTGAGCGCACTGGGCATCGAGGCGCCGCTGCAGGTGATGGAATCCTCGGGCGGGGTGATGGCTGCGGCTGTCGCCGCTGAGCGCGCCGTCGCGACCCTCGAATCCGGTGGCGCGGCCGGCGTCATGGCCGCGGCGCGCTTCGCGGCCCACCACGGTCTTGCACGCGTAATCTCCTTCGACATGGGGGGCACCACCGTCAAGGTAGGCGTCGTTCACGACGGCGAGCCCAGCATCGCCCGCGAGCTCCACGTCGGCGGCAAGGGCAGCTACGGCGGCCGCCGGGCGGGCACCGGTTACCCGATCAAGACGCCGACCGTCGACGTGGCCGAGCTCGGTGCCGGCGGCGGCTCGATCGCATGGCTCGATGCCGAAGGCATACTACGGGTCGGACCTCGCTCGGCGGGCGCCGAACCGGGCCCGGTCTGCTATGCGCTCGGCGGCACGGCTCCGACCGTCACCGACGCCAACCTCGTGCTCGGCTACCTCGACCCCGAACGCTTTGCGGGCGGCAGGATGAAGCTCGATCTCGATGCCGCGCGCAGCGCGATCCAACGCGAGATTGCCCAACCCCTGGGCGTCAACGTCGAGCGCGCCGCCTGGGCGATCCACGACGCGGTCAACTCGAACATGGCGAGCGCGATCCACGTCGTGACCGTGCAGCGCGGCATCGACCCACGCGAGCACACACTGGTCGGCTTCGGCGGCGCGGGGCCGATGCACATGGTCGGAGTGGCCGAACGCTTCGGAATCGCGACCCTGATCGTCCCGCCTCAGGCCGGCGTCGCTGCGGCGGTGGGGATGCAGGGCAGCGACCTGCGCGTCGAATACGGCCGAACGCGGCTGCTGACGCCCGATGCGCTGACGCCACAGCTGGCCGAAACCGAATTCAAGGCGCTCGAGAAAGTTGCGCTCGAGCGCATGGGCTACGCGGCAGCGCCTGTGGATCTCTTGATCGAGCACCTGGTCGACGCCCGCTTCGAAGGTCAGGCACACGAGATCACCGTTCCGGTCGAGCCGAGCGGCGCATCGGATCTCGGCCCAGCGCTGGCCCGAGTCGAGGAAGACTTTCGCAAGCGCTACGCCGCCGCCTACGGCATCGAGGCTCGCGGCCGGGTCGAGTACGCAGCGCTTCGCGTGCGGCTGCGCGTGCCGGTGGAAGTGCCCCCGCTGCCGCATCCTTCGAGTAACACCGAGGCCGCAGCGACCCCGCGCGCGTCGCGGCAGGCCTGGTTCGGCGACGCGCCGCAGGCGACAGCGATCTACGAACGTGGAGCGTTACCCCCCGCCTCTCGACTCCCGGGCCCGGCCGTCATCGAAGGCGAGGTCGAAACGATCGTGGTGCCGCCGCGATGGCACGCCGAGGTCGACGCCGTCGGCAGCGTCGCATTGCGGCGCGAATCCGTCGCCTGAACGAGACCGCGCGAGCAAGCGGCCGCGCGATTCCAACCCACATCGAAGGCCACGCCGACGGCGCTGATCACGCTCGACCCGATGCACCCCGCGACGGGGCTCGCCAAGACGATCGAGTCCTCGTCACACAGCTAACGAATCTCCGCCCGAATCTCCGCGTCGAGATCGAGCTCCTCGAAGATCTCGTGGTCGTGTTCGCCCAATTGCGGTGCGCGACGACTGATCGCCCAGGGACTCGCCGGCAGCTTGTAGGGCGCGCCCGGATAGCGAATCGTGCGGCCCAGCTCGGGATGTTCGACCTCGACCTGGAATCCACGATCGACGAAATGCGGATCCTCGTAGGCCTCTTCCGGGGAGTAGACCGCACCGACTGCGATGCCGAGCTCTTGCGCACCCAGGAAGAAGTCATATGCGCTCAAGCGCGAGGCGATCAAGATGATCGCCTCGCGGCCCGCAGAGAAGATCGCCGTCACCTCGTCGTCGACACCGATGTCGCCAAAATCCAGGCTCTCTCGATGCCGCGCCCGCTCGATGAAGATCGCTTCCGGAAATTCGGGGACGATCCCGAGCTGGTCGAGCCAATCGTATATGTCGCCAAAACCGGCGGGCGTGCGCGGAGGAACCCCGGTCGTTGCGTACTTGCCGTCGGCGCACAGCACCTGGACCGGCATGGTCATGATATTCATCGCGTGGCGCCCGGTCTGGCGCTGCACCGTGGCCTGCTCGACCAGCCAGAAATACGAGGACATCTCGGTGGTGATATTGGCCGCCGCATGCATGCTGACATCGATGAGCTGCCCCTCTCCGCTCACGCCGTGATAGAAGATCGCGGTGAGCGCGGACATGACGGCGTAGTGGCAGGCGGTGTGATAGCCCTGATTTCCGCCCCCCCGAATCGGCGGAATCGAATGGTCGTCGTAGCCACAGCTCCAGACCGGCCCACCGCCGGAGAGGATCGTCAGGTCCGTGACCGGCTCGGCGCTGCGTGGATTGTCGCGGCCGAAGGGCGTGATCGAGACAAAGATCAGATCTGGCTTGATCGCCTTGAGATCGTCGTAGTCGAGCCCCAGATCCGCGAGCCGTCCGTGCGCTTCCGCTTCGATCAGGACGTCTGCCGTCGCGACCAGCTTCCGAAAGGCAACGCGCGCCGCCTCGCGATCGAGGTCCATCACGATGCCGCGCTTGCTGGTGTTGTAATGCCACCAGTAGAGACTGCGCTCGCTGCCGGGCTCGTCTTCGGCGAAGGGGGGATAGCTCCGACTCGGATCGCCGCCGGGTGTTTCCACGAGCACGACGTCCGCCCCCATATCACCCATCATCTTGCCCGCAAAGGCGCAGCGTTCGCTCGCCAGCTCGACGACGCGGATTCCCTCGAGCGCGCTCATACGATCCCCTCCTCATGCAGCGCCGCGATCTCCGC
>PVBE010775548.1_pt1 | contig 44328 bp, 38 predicted proteins | sample 1631181 | NCBI WGS metagenome assembly PVBE01 (sample SAMN08397723, study PRJNA350692) | Marine metagenome, whole genome shotgun sequencing project. | isolation source: water | place: Pacific Ocean | collected 2012-04
CGGTTTCCACATTAAGCGTCAGTGGCCACGGTAGCCAGCCACCGACAAGAGAGTACGTGTAGGGGGGCACACCACCCGAGGCGGATAATCCGCCCCACCAGTAAAACTGATTTTTTACTCCGACTTCAGGTGCATAGGTCGTTCCCAGCATTAGCGGACCAAAATCAGGATCGCACACGTTGCCGATCCCGTCATCATCCGCGTCGGCCTGATCTGCATTTTCAATTTCGGGACAGTTATCGATTGCGTCAATTACGCCATCCCCATCCGAGTCCCGCATAGCAATATCACCATCATGTATGGCCAGCACGAAATTATGATTCCATTTTTCTGTCACCCATTGGAATCCACTATGAAAACTGAAGTTTGCGCTGCAGATATCATTCGTAATGTTGAGGCATGGCACACTGACAGGGTCATAATGATAGTAGTTATTCTGAAGGTTTATAAAAAGCCCGGGGTCTGGTCCATTTTCTGCTGTGTCCGTTGACTGAAGTGCCATTCCACCGAGATCATCGTAGTAAAGATGTCCAAGCTCCCCACCCACGCAGTTATAACCTAGCGGCTCTGTCTGAGGAGTACCGTATCTACTGGTACAGGTAGTATCTGATATATCCAGCGACGGCAAGCGCCACCCGTTGAACGAAACGTCAGTTCCCGGGTATACGTATTCGAGTTCATTGGTCCAGGCAACAGCACCCCACCAAGACATCTGTCCGGTAAAACTGTCTTGTTGTTGATCTTGAAGGAAGTCATCTTGCGTCAGAATATGCCCATTGACTGCGCCAACTGCCGCAATAATTTCATCAACCCGGGCGACCGTCAGCTTAACCGCTGCAAAATTGGCATCCGCTATCCACGTAATGTCTAGATCCGTGTCGTAGATTAAACCGCCACCGCGGTCGATTAATCCGGCATTGGCGCACGGCGTAACCACAAAAAATACTGCCGCTAGGGCTTTCATGTGGCATCGGCGCATCACGCAAACTGAACAAAGGCTCTCGAGATAGACGTTCCGGAAAAGCTCATTAGTTGCAGGATCTGTTGCGTGGGGATCATGTGAGCTTTGGATAATTCCCCCATTAGCTGAGCCAGGTTGCTTGGATCACTATCAGCGCCCTCCCCAAACTTCATTATATGAAGTCGCCGAAACTTTCCCTGGAAATATGAGCCCGTTTGTGGGGAACCGTTTGATGGCATAGCGCCAATGGACAACGAAGTTGACCCGCTTATCTCTCGCGGGGTAATAGCCTCGGCTTGGTGCAATGGGCGATAAAATGAGGAATTCTTGATATCGCTCCCGTCCCGGTATGTGTGTGCAAACGCCGTATCAGTTCCAGTACCTGCGGGCCTATGGTCAATATAAAAGAAAATATTGTGCAGGCCATTGCTAATATTCACGGTGCTTCTTTTTAACTTTAAGTAAGTCGTATCACTCAGAGTAAATTCGATCGCACCGGATTGCTTGTAGGTCACACGAAGTCCATCCACTCCCTGAGGTCCGCTATAACCGCAAAAAAGTACTGTTTCTGAACCATCGACCGAGTTTAAAGATGGGTCGCCTAGTTCTATCTGGAACCCAATTAAGTAGCATCCTCGGTCAGGTAATGCAACACCGGCAAACAGACCCGGAGCAGTAGTCCATGATGTGATCAGGCTTGTATCGACACCATTCCCATTGAACCAACCATTGCCAGCTGACCAAGGCCCGCCAGCCTGCTCCGTAAATGCTGGCAAGGGATTTAGGACACCATCTGCCGTACCATCAACTTCCAGCGGAAAATAGCACCAATTGAAAATCATAAGGCTACCATTTGATTCTTAAAAGCTTGATAGTCCAGCCGTGCTGCATGCCTCACCTCCCCCGTTCCGCCATCAATATGCGAAATCTCGAGATATGCTGGGGATTGGTCCGGACGAACGGTGACCAAGATAAAGTTGTGGAGGAATCGGTCTGACGTTACTTGGTCAGCCGCATCTTTATACTCGACTGAACCACCCCATCCTAGTTGTGCGTCAGGAAATCTAACAGCCGAAGCATCCCCCAGCGTTCCGGCAGACCATGCCCAAAAATCATTGAGTTTAAGAGTATGAACCGTATGGTTATCGCCGTAGATCGCGACAAAACTTCCACCATTCCCGTTTAGATTTGGACGAATCTTAAAACTCTTTAGCCATGTCTGTGCTTCGGTCGGATGCTGCTCTAACCAGGACTGGCCTATTCGCGTAAGTCCGGTTTCCATTAAAGCGATTTTGAAGGGGTGTGTATCAACGTCCAGAAACGCCGTTAGATCTGAAAGTTGCTGTGCCCCGTAACACTGCGTATCTGTGTGCACTGATGAGTCATACGGTTCACATGTTTTCTCAATGTCCCATAACGAGAGCCGAATGGGCCCCATATCCTTGCCCCAATACCACTGTCCCGCCCTGAGAGGTTGAGGGTTGATATTGCCGTAAAAGGCATCCCATTCTGCGCCCGCGATTTCTTCGAGGCTTCCAGGGCCGCGAATACAGGATTTCTTTTGCTTATCGCCAGCGGCGGGGTCGGTATTTCCACGACACCAGTTTCCCGCGATGGCATGATCCCCCCCGGAGTAGCAACATGGAAGATTTCGGTAGACCCACTGACGGTCTGGCAACATCCATTTCGGCTCGCTTTGCAATAACCCGTAGCTGGAAACCCAAGCTTTTGCATAGTCAGATCCAAGACCGGTATCTTGGGGTTTGCCTATACTGACGAGCCCGGTTGCTAAATCATTTATTTTTTCCTCATCGACGTAGTAGACATCATCTATGATAAACATATGGAGAATAGGAATCGCCGTTGTTTCTACCATGCGGCGAATCGTGCGAAATGTATTTGTTGGATTGACAGGGTGTACGTTATCACAGGTGCCTATTATGAAGGAGAAGGGTGTAGATTGATTATTGGGCAATGTGTAAAATGAGCCGCCTATGGATTCCCCATCTTGCAATACGGAATATGTGTAGCCGGTCCAGGCAGTGAGTTCGGAGAAAATGATCCTAATGGTCCATACCCCTCTATCAGGCAGCTCATTGACTCTGATTGATGGAGGATCAATCGTGACGGTCCCGCCACTGGATACAGTCGCTGTGACCGGAAATACTTGTGGGTCTTTAAGGGTGACGACGTTAAGCATCTGCTGATTTGTCGTGCCATCACCAAGTCGCAGAGAGAAATTCAAATTTGCCACCCAATTAATGAGGTGAACGGAATTGGTGAACGTTTATCCTCAACATATAAGTTAACGACTGATTGCTTCATTGCCGGCTCTGCAATTTGAATAACGATGCCATCTTTGCCGCCGTTGAATGTCACTGCAGTTAACTTTCCTGCTCCAATTAAGCGGCTTCCTGAAACAATCACGATAGAGTCGGTAACTGAAAAATTACCGGTCAGTAACCTCACCGGGTCTCCCGTCCGAGCACTTGCTTGAAGTGCGTTGTTTATGCAGTTGGTATCGTCAGAACCGGAAGGCATAACAGTGATCTCATCGCCGGAATAAATAATGGTCGGGTACGCGGCTAGCAAGCCACTCGTAGCTGTGTGCTTGATAAACTCACGACGATCCATAATCGTTCCTCTTACTTAAGATAATTAGTTCATGACTCACTAACTGTTTCAGCATTAGTCGGGTCGATTTATTTATTGTTTGCCCCAGCGAGGATTGCGTCATCGGTGAAAACATTTTAGCCAGTTTACTCTCCTATCCCACTTTCGGATACAAGTAGATGCCACATTGCGGCTTATGTTAAATAACAGATGGTGATGCTGGTCAGGGGGTATCAAATGATGGTCAAATCAGGCTTGGTGATTTCAGGATGAGAAATGCCCCAAATCTCGCCAAATCAGTGCCTATGTAGGTCTGGATGCGGGGTAAATGAGGTGATCAGCTCACTATCATCCTTATAAATCAATTACTTATCCTGCTTATCAACGAGCAGGTACAAAATGTTGAGTGATTTCCTGAGCGACCTCTAAGCGACGATCAACCCGGCAGGCCCCGCCATGTTTCGGGGTAGTTTTTACTCTGACCCCATTTATTCGTTCACGTCCGTTTTATTGCGTCAGGTTAGCAGCGAGCCATGCATCCGCTTGCGCGCGGGCGTCTGCAAGTTCTGCTTCCGTCATCTTCTTACCATTGATGACACTGAGCAGTGGTTCTTCCTTTGGCTCAAGTCCCTCAGCAACGTAATACCATTTTTGAGCTTCGACACGGTTCACAGGCACGCCCTGTCCCAATTGGTGATAAAGTCCCAAGTGCCGCGTGCCGGAGCTGAGACCTGTTTCGGCCGCTTTGCGAGCCCATTTTTCGCCTTCAACGTAATTGCGTTCTACTCCGGTGCCAGATGTGTAGGCAACACTGACATAATAAAATGCACGCGGATTTTCTTTATCCGCTTGCCTCTTAAATTCTTCAAAGATCTCAATCTCTGTTTGTGGTTCTGTTTCTTCTGATTGATAAGAGTCTATAAAAACAACGGCGGCATCTGGCCCCAGTAATTTTTCTCCTCGTGCTTTCCACTCAGCGGCTTTCGCGTCGTCTTGAGGAAGGCCGAGTCCACGCTGATACCCAAGTGCAATATATTTAATGGCATGAGGATGATCGTCCTCAGCAGCAATCATATAAAGTTCCATCGCCTTAGCATAATCATGTGGCACACCACGCCCAGAGAAATACATTGAACCAAGTGCTTTTGCGATGCCTGTATGGCCGTTATCCACCGCCCGTTGCCACCAGTAAGCTGACAAACGGTCATTGAGCGCCACACCCATGCCATGCTCATACATCGCGCCGAGGGCTATTTGAGCTTGCACGTTATTGTCTTTTGCTGCGGCAATGATATCGCCAAGATCATCGGCCCAACTTGGCGTTGCTAAAGCAATGAAGAGTAAAATCAGTCCGGTAAGAATGCGCTTCATGGTCAATTCTCCTGCAAATATCAATTGGGCATACGACCAAAATATAGGTTCCAATCTGAGTTGTGATACGACACGCAACCCCCTTCCTGACCAGATTGAATAAAGCAGCTTGAATCTGGCTGCAGGGTCGTTGGCAAGCGCCAGTCGGCAAAGGTCCCATACACCGTATGGGTCTGACTGTAACCAGCCAACGACACTAATACCAGACTTTACGTGTGATGATATGTTGGCGGGTGGGAGATAGATTCGGGCGGTTATGGCTGCACCGGCAGTGAAATGGGACATTTATTCAATGTTGTCGGCATCACCCCCGGTTCGATGGGCCACTCGTCATTTCGTCACAAGAATATATTTTTTAAGTTACCATATAAAAACCTGAGCTTGCCTGAGGGTCACTCATTAAGCATAAGGAAACAAAACACAGACCTTATGTGAATACAGATGTGAATAAATATCGATGCTAAACGCTTGACCATGCAGCAAGGCAAATTATTTGTTATCTCCGCACCGTCCGGCGCAGGCAAGACAACTCTCGTCAAACGTGTGATCCTCGCCCGGCCGGAGCTGAAATTTTCAATCTCATATACGACCCGACCAGCCCGGCCCGGTGAACAGGATCGTATTGATTATTTCTTTCTCGACCGTAATGAATTCAAACAAATGCATGACGAGGGCGCCTTCCTCGAGCATGCCGAGGTATTCGGAAATTTTTACGGCACCGGCAAGCAACAGGTCACAACACTATGTGCAGCCGGTAATGACGTGTTGCTGGAGATCGACTGGCAGGGCGCACAGCAGGTTATGGCCAACGACCCGGATTGTACGAGTATTTTCATTCTGCCACCTTCGATCGAAGAACTCGAGCGCCGGTTACGCGGTCGCGCAACTGACAACGAGGAGGTCATACGACAGCGGCTAAGTGAGGCCATTGATGATATTTCACATTGGACCGAATTTAACCATGTGGTCATTAACGCTGAAATCGAGCAGGCTGAAACGGAACTGCTGAGGATTCTGTCCGGCACCGCAGTGAACACCCAAACCCGACTGCCGGAGGTCAGGAACCGGGTCAGGCAGTTGCTGTCACACGTTTAAGACCGGGGCCTGTGGGATGAATGACACCTGAAACGCTCGCACAAGGGCAGGGTGATGATGCTCATTTGCGGATCCGGCCTTATTGGTAATCAGGTTGCCTTTACCGCTATGCCCCGCTAGTCTATGCGGTTCCTGAAAACCAATGGACTATTAAGGCATGGCCCGAATTACCGTAGAAGATTGCACCCATCAGATCGACAACCTGTTTGAACTGATTATTGTCGCCGCCAAACGTGCTCGCAAGCTCGCTAACGGGGCAGATGCGCTGGTCGAATGGGAAAACGACAAACCGACGGTGGTTGCGCTACGGGAAATTGCCTTGGGACTGATCAACAATCAGATTCTCGAAGAAATCGATCAACCTGAAGAAGATCTGCTGAGCAGCGAAGAGGCGGAACGACTGCTCGCCGATGCACCGCTGCCAAACTTTAACCAGGAAGGCAACCCGCTGCTCTGATTTCACCGCCAGCGCAGACGAATTATGACAAATGCCGGCAACCAGCCGGCTTTTTGTACAGGTGCGGTAGAATTGGCTGATGGACTATGCAGCCTCATTGCTGAACTATCTACCGAAATCCCGCCGCGGCACGAGATTCAAGAACCTGCTGGGCAAACTCGGCTACCTGGCACCAAGCCAACTCGACATCATTGTCGATGCATATGAATTTGGTTCGCAGGCACATGAGGGCCAACGTCGCTATTCGGGCGAACTGTATATAACCCATCCCGTGGCGGTGGCCGAAATTCTGGCTGACCTGCATCTGGATTACCAAAGCATCACCGCAGCACTAATGCATGATGTCATCGAAGATACGCCGACCGCCAAGGAGCAGATTGCCGATCGTTTCGGGCAGGAAATTGCCGGGATAGTTGACGGAGTTAGCAAACTTGATCAGCTGTCATTTGATTCACGAGCGGAGGCCCAGGCAGAAAGCTTTCGCAAAATGATGCTGGCGATGGTCGAGGACATTCGGGTCATCCTGCTGAAACTGGCCGACCGCTTACACAACATGCAAACACTCGGCGCATTGCCGATGGATAAACAGCAGCGTATTGCACGGGAAACACTGGACATCTATGCGCCCATAGCAAACCGACTCGGTGTCTATAACATCAAGACAAGCCTGGAAACTCTTGGTTTTCAATACGCCTTTCCATATCGCTATCGTGTACTCGATAAAGCTGTCAATAAATCCCGTGGTAATCAGCGCCATATTGTCGGAAAAATTTCTGACCGGCTCAGCAAAACACTTGACGAAACCGGCATTACGAATCAAGTCCATGGGAGACAAAAAAATCTCTATAGCATTTACCGCAAGATGATGGAAAAACGCCGCTCACTGAATGAAATCACCGATGTTTTCGGCTTTAGGATCATTGTCGAGTCGTCGGATGATTGCTACCGGGCTCTGGGTGTTTCACACACACTATATAAGCCGGTACCCGGGCGCTTTAAGGATTTTATTGCGATACCTCGCCTCAACGGTTATGAATCGCTGCACACGACATTACTGGGCCCGAACGGCATACCGATCGAGGTACAGATCCGTACTGAGGAAATGAATCGGGTTGCCGAAAGCGGTATTGCTGCTCACTGGCAATACAAGGCAATGGACAAAAAAATTATTCCGCCACAGATACGCGCACGCGAATGGCTTAAAAGTATTACTGAGATGCAGTCCGCAGCAAACTCTGAGGAGTTTATGGAACATGTCAAAGTCGACTTGTTCCCTGACAACGTCTATGTTTTCACACCGAAAGGAACCATTATGCGCTTGCCGCGCGGCTCAACATGTGTCGATTTTGCCTATGCCGTACATACCGACGTTGGCAACCGTTGTGTTGCAGCCAAAATTGACCGACGGCTGGTGCCCTTGCAGACTCATATCAAGAATGGCACGACAGTTGAAATCATAACGGCCAAGAGTGCGAACCCGGATCCCCGCTGGGTAAGTTTCGTGGTCACAGCCAAGGCTCGCTACAGCGTACGTCAGTATCTGAAAAACCTGCAGCATGGCGAAGCGCGTGATCTCGGCCGACGCCTACTGAATCAGGCATTACGCGATGCAGGTAGCTCGTTGCGCAAGATCAGCCGCAACCGAATGAGATCGATACTTGATGAACTTGGCATGAGTGACACCGATGAATTATTCAAAAAAGTCGGCCTGGGCGAGCGTCATGCGCCACTGGTCAGCAAAATTCTGCTGGAAAACCCGTCAACCGACAGTTCCGGCACCACCATTAGTTCACCCCTGACCATTGCCGGCACCGAAAACCTGATTATTAGTTATGCCCGTTGCTGCCACCCGATCCCCGGTGATGCAATCATGGGCTACCTGAGTACCGGACGCGGTATTATTGTGCATCGCACCGTTTGCGGAAACCTCAGTGAATTTCGCAAACAGCCTGACAAATGGGTTGCCGTAAACTGGGAAGAGACCATTGAGCACGAGTTCTCGGCAGAAATCACGACTGAAATTTTAAACCAACCCGGGGCACTGGCTGAAATTGCAGCCCGCATCGGAGACACCGGATCAAATATCGAGCAGGTATCTATCAATGACCGACAGGAAAAGGAATATGCGGATCTGACTTTCCTGATACTGGTGCGTGACCGTATCCATCTCGCCAGAGTAATTCGCCGAATCCGATCGATGCAGGTCGTCAAGAAAATTTCCCGCAGTTGCGCATAAAACAAGGGGCTTATTTTGAACAAAACAGCAATCCACACCGATGCTGCCCCAGCAGCTATCGGAACCTACTCGCAGGCGATTCGAACCGGCGAACTGATTTTTATATCCGGACAGATACCTCTTGACCCGCAAACCGGTGAAATTGCAGGCGCTGATAATGTCGAACAACAAATTCGCCAGGTTTTCGACAACCTCAAGGCTGTTGCCACCGGGGCAGGAACAACACTGGACGGGGCGGTAAAAATCACCGTCTACCTTACCGATCTCACACATTTCACCAGCGTCAATGAAATCATGACCGAGTACTTTAAGCCGCCATACCCGGCACGTGCCGCACTCGGCGTGGCAGCGTTGCCACGCGGGGCGACCATCGAAGCGGACGCAATCCTGCTTGCCTGAGGCGCAATTAATTTGCCAGGGTATTGCCCGGGATAAGCCGATAGTGGTTTCAATCTGATGATTTCAATATGGTTTGGTGCATCACCCCGGCAACAATGGGTGCGTTACAGGGCATCCCGAATTGCCATCGGATTCTACCCAATAGTCAGGCTGGAATCTCTTTGTGAATATGTCGGTATCCAACCGCAACGATGACGTAGCTGACCTCACGTGTTTGCGTGGTGTTGGACCGGCGCTGGCGGAGCGCCTTGCGAGGCTTAATATTGAACGGCCCATCGACCTGTTGTTCCTGCTACCGCAACGCTATGAAGACAGAACCAGCCTGACCCCACTGGGTGCAACTGCAGCCGGAATGCGCACTGTTGTGGAAGGTGATATCGCCTTAACTGAAGTGGTGTTTCGCGGCCGCCGTACATTACTGGTCAGAATTACCGACGGCACAGGACAACTGACGCTACGATTTTTTTATTTCTCCCGCGCGCAACAAAACGGTCTTAAACATGGCGCACATGTGCGCTGTTACGGTGAGGTTCGTAAGGGTCCGGGGGGCCTGGAGATGATTCACCCGGAATACCGGATAATCGACCAAAACACCAAACACAGCCTCGAAGAAACCCTTACACCTATCTATCCGACTACTGAAGGATTGCAACAGTCACGACTGCGCAACCTCGTCAACCAGGCCATTGATCGTTTTCTGCCCCGGGTAATCGACTGGATACCGCAGCACTACATATCCGCACTCGAACTTCCTGATCTCAAGTCGTCGATTCTCTACATGCATCGCCCCCCTCCTGATGCCGATCTGGCGACACTGGGCACCGGCACACATGCGTGTCAGCGACGCCTCGCACTCGAAGAAATGCTGGCCCACCACCTTAGCCTGCGCAAGATTCGCGAACAAAACCGGACCAGGCCGGCCATTACACTAACCGGCAACTTTGGGCTACGCGAGCGTTTTCTGGCTGCACTACCCTTCGAGCTAACCGGAGACCAGCGCGCCACACTCGATGACATTGACTCTGATCTGGCCAGAACACATCCCATGATGCGACTGGTACAGGGCGATGTAGGCTGCGGTAAAACGGTTGTCGCTGCTGCTGCTGCACTAACTGCTGTTGCCGAAGGCCACCAGGTCGCCATCATGGCGCCCACCGAACTGCTTGGTGAACAACATCGCGACAGCTTTGCAGAATGGCTGACGCCACTTGGGATCACCGTTGCCTGGCTGTCTGGTGGCCTGACCAGGAAAGCCCGCGAACAGGTTTACCTGGCGATTAGTAACGGTGATGCGGCGGTCATCGTCGGCACCCATGCGTTGTTTCAGGAAGGTCTCGATTTTCATAGCCTTGCACTCGTTATTGTCGATGAGCAACATCGCTTCGGCGTAGACCAACGACTCAGCCTGATGGAGAAGGGCAGGCACGGCGCGTCGTTACCACATCAACTCGTTATGACTGCAACCCCTATCCCACGCACACTGGCCATGACCGCATATGCTGACCTTGATACCTCGGTCATTCGTGAACTGCCACCGGGCCGCCAACCCATTAAAACGGTCGCATTACCTGAAAAACGCCGCCCCGAAATTGTCCAGCGTGTACGAGATGCCTGCCATGCCGGTCATCGCGCCTACTGGGTCTGTCCGCTGATAGAGGACTCAGACAGCATCGAATCTCAGGCGGCTGAATCGACTCACGCCATGCTTGTCGAAGCGTTACCGGACCTGTCGGTCGGCCTGGTACACGGGCGCATGAAAGCAGCCGAAAAAGAGCGTGCCATGCAGGCATTCACAACCGGAAGAACGCAGATCCTCGTCGCAACAACAGTAATCGAAGTCGGTGTAGATGTGCCGGAAGCAACTCTTATGATCATCGAAAATGCGGAGCGGCTGGGCTTGTCACAATTACACCAGTTGCGCGGGCGAGTAGGGCGCGGTGGCAATGCAAGTAGTTGCGTATTGCTGTACCGTCCGCCGCTGTCAGCAATGGCTACACGACGTATTGGCGTATTACGCGACACGAATGACGGCTTTGAAGTTGCGCAACACGACCTCGAGTTACGCGGCCCCGGAGAAGTGCTCGGCACCCGCCAGACCGGCCTGATGCAGTTACGTATTGCCGACCTGATCCGTGACGCCGACCTCGCGCCTTATGCACAAAAAATTGCCGGGCAACTTCTGGCTACCAAACCCGCGGCAATAAATGCGCTCATCAGGCGCTGGATCGGCGCCGGCAGTCGCTTTGGCAAAGTCTGATCTGTGTGACATCCGGCCGCCATCGGAGTGGTTGCAACCACGACCCCGGTAAGCTGCCTTAGCGCCAGGGTGTCGCGGTCTTTTCCGCTTCAGGCTGGTATCCTTCCCGGATGACGGCCAATCCGCAAAACCCGACCCGCCGGTTGCTGACCGAACTGGCCAACCAGGCTCGACAGTACGCCATACTGATGCGCTTCGATAAACCGATTGGTATCTGGTTACTGATGTGGCCGACACTCTGGGGGTTGTGGATCGCCGGTGAAGGACATCCACAGCCGCGCATATTTCTCATCTTCGTCATCGGTGTGATCGTCATGCGCTCGGCGGGTTGCGTCATTAACGATTTTGCCGATCGGAACCTGGACGGCAAGGTACTGCGCACCCGGGAGCGACCACTGGCCAGGGGTACCGTCACGCCTGCTGAAGCCCTGGCGCTGTTTTGCGCACTTGGGCTCATCGCGATAGCGCTGGTCCTGATGCTCGACCGGCTGACCCGGTCACTCGCCGTGATTGGCGCCATCCTGACCATCCTGTATCCCTTCATGAAACGCCTGATCGCCGCACCACAACTGGTTCTCGGCGCGGCTTTTGGTTGGGGTATTCCGATGGCGTTTGCCGCCCAGACCGGTGAGGTTCCGCGACTGGCCTGGTTACTCTGGCTGACAACTGTCATCTGGGCTGTCATTTACGACACGATATACGCAATGGTGGATCGTGCGGATGACCTGAAACTTGGCATCAAATCTACCGCCATCCTGTTCGGTAGCACCGATGTATTCATCATCACGCTGTTACAAATCATCCTGATGCTTGCGTTCTGGCTGATTGGTGCAGCTGCACAGCTCGGCGCCTGGTATTTTTCAGCCACGCTGTTTACCGGCCTGCTCTTTTTTTATCAATTCTTGTTGATCAGACACCGGCAACCCGACGCATGCTTTCGCGCGTTCCTCAACAACAACTATGTCGGTGCAGTGATCTTTATCGGCATCCTGCTCGACTACACGTTCAGCACTGCAATTTAACATCAAACGGTTCGGGCCACGGTCCAGATCTGTGTATCCCGCGCACCGGCCGCTTTTAATGCCGTCGCCACCGCAAGTGCCGTTGCCCCGGTCGTTAACACATCATCGACAACCGCGATCCGCAATCCGGCCAGGTCAACTGATGCCGCAAATGCGCCAACGAGATTGCGCCGCCGGGCGGATCCGCTCAGCGTCGTTTGTTCGCTGGTATGTCGAACCCGGTGACAGGCATCGAGGCGTAACGACAATCCGAGTTGCCGCGCTACCGGTGCTGCTATTTCTGCCGCCTGGTTGAAACCACGAGCGGCCCAGCGGCGCCGATGCAGTGGAACCGGGACGATGGCATCAGGTAAATCAACCGACATCCAACGACCCTGGCTACACAGGTACATGGCGAGCAGTTCACCCAGCACGGCTGAAAAATCAAGCCGCTGACGAAATTTCGCCCCGGCAATAATCCGATCAAGCGGATACTCATATGCCAGCGCCGACAGCATCCGATATTGCCGGCCGGTCGGCACCCGGCAATTACCACAGTAATCATGCGGATAGCCTGACGACAGTGGAATACCACAACTGCGGCACGGATTGGTAAGCCACGGCAAATCACTGCGGCAACCCTCACAACAGGCCTGCTCACCGCCATCCTGGCCGCAAAATACGCAGCTGCGCGGCAACAGGCTGGCAAGCAGTCTGTCAACTTGGTTTGACATCTCAGGTTGACAGCAACTGCATGATCTCCATACTGTCGCGCTGCAACCGTAGTAATTAAACCCCGACAATCGCCCGCAAAGGGCTGGAAACAGAGTGCTGGAAGTTTACGATGTCTTGTTCCGAATCCCCGCCCCCTCCACCCATCCGTACCGACTGGTCACATGCTGAAGTCGCCGACCTGTTCATCCTGCCGTTCAACGAATTACTGTATTTGGCCCACTCGACGCACCGCGGTTATTTTGATCCGAACCGACTGCAGATCAGTACACTGATCAGCATCAAAACCGGCGGCTGCCCGGAAGACTGTGCCTATTGCTCGCAAAGTGTTCACTTTGATACCGCCGTCGCACACGAAAAACTCATGCCACTTGATGCCGTGCTCAACGCCGCCCGGCAAGCGAAGGAAAATGGTGCAACACGCTTTTGTATGGGTGCCGCCTACCGCAACCCTAAACCGAAACAGCTGACAGAAATCACCAAGATGGTGGCTGCCGTGCACGAACTTGGCATGGAAACCTGTGCAACTCTGGGCATGCTGAAACCCGATCAGGCCAAGCAGCTCAAAGCAGCCGGACTCGACTACTACAATCACAACCTGGACACTTCCGCAGCCTTTTACCCGGAGGTTATTTCAACACGTACCTACCAGGATCGGCTGGATACGCTTGAGGCAGTACGTAACGCCGGTCTTAATGTCTGTTGCGGCGGCATCATCGGCATGGGCGAGAGCCAGAACGACTGGATTGACATGCTGCATACGCTGGCAACCCTGCCGCAACACCCCGGTAGCGTACCGATTAATCAACTCGTGCAGGTCGCCGGTACTCCGCTCGACAATCAACCGACCCATATCGACCCGCTGGACTTTGTGCGTATTATCGCCATTGCCCGTATCCTGATGCCCGCTTCTCATGTTCGGCTGTCCGCCGGTCGGGGCGAGATGAGCGACGAGTTACAGGCCCTGTGCTATTTTGCCGGCGCAAATTCAATTTTCTACGGGGAAAAACTGCTGACCACCGGCAATCCGGAAACCAGCAAAGATCTGCAGCTGATGGACCGACTTGGTCTGCAGGCGGAAAAACCCGCGGCTATATAGTGGCCCGCATGGCAACAAAAGATCTCCGTTCCACCAGCGTGTCCGTGACCCAGAATACTGTCCGCAGATGGGGTTGATTCACGTCGCACCCGGTGGTGCCTGATACCCATTTCCGACATCATCCCTGCTCATGCTCGATCAACACCGCATCCGCCACGCTTTCACCCGCGCTGCTGCCGGTTTCGATGCCGGCGACTTCCTGTACCGCGAGATTCGCGCGCGCATGCTGGAACGCTTACCGGCAGTGACAGCCGAACCGGCCCTGGTTATTGATCTTGGTGCCGGCACCGGGTGTGCGACAGCTGGCCTGCAGGCCAGTTTCCCTGCCGCTCAGATCTTGTCAGTCGACAGCTCCGCCGCAATGCTTACCGCCGGCAGCGATGTTGCGCAGCGAATTTGTGCCGATGCAACGCGCCTGCCGCTGATCGATGGCTGCGCCGACGCGGTGGTCTCCAACCTGATGCTGCATCACTGTCCGGCTCCTGCCGCCGTGCTGACCGAGGCTCGTCGCGTGCTTTCAACTCAAGGCTTTTTAATGCTGACGACCTTCGGCCGCGAGAGCCTTACCGAACTCGGGCGTGCCTGGGCCAGCGCAGATCGATTTACCCATATCGCACCTTTCTTTGACCTTCAGGAACTTGGCAATTTGCTTGCCGCCACCGGCTTTAGCGAGCCGGTACTTGACCTCCAGACACTCACGGTAACCTATGACAACCTGGCAAAGATGATGGATGATCTGCGCAGCACCGGCTCAACAAATGCAACCGGCGGCAGGAACCCGGGATTGACCGGCCGCAATGCCTGGCGACGTTTGGTTGCCGCTTACGACCAATTGCGCAGGGCCGACGGTAAATTGCCCGTGACAATTGAAATTATTTTCTTGCTGGCCTGGGCCGGCGGCTACCGGGAGGAGGGTGCCGAAATAGAGATCCCCGTTGATACCATCGGCAAGGGCAATCGTAGCCGATCGATTTAATAAAAAGTGTCGAAAACTGCCTGCTGCATGCCGGCGACGTAGCCTGTAACGATTCAACACAGCCATTGTCGAACAGCACTCCGGGTTGTTAGTCTTTACATCTGATCACTTGCCGGCCAGTAAGTTTATAACCACCATTGAGCCATACAGTCTTAAGAACGTGTTTCTGGTTAACCTGCTCGGTAACCTGATCATGGGCTGCAGTACTGATATCGACATGCAGGGCATAGGCAAGAATTGAAAAAAACGATTGAAGATTTCACCCCTCGGCTAACTTAGAAATGGGCTGCAGAGCCCAATAAAAAAGGGACCAATATATGTATAACTGGTACATCCGGCTGATCGGTCTGACTGTAGTCCTGGCGCTGGTAGTCGTCATTCTCGGTGCATGGGTTCGTCTGACAGACGCCGGCCTGGGCTGCCCGGACTGGCCTGGCTGCTATGGCTCACTGATCGTACCTGAAGACGCGATTGCAGTTGCCGACGCAAATGCGGCTTATCCTGAACGTCCGGTCGAAGCGGACAAGGCGTGGCATGAGATGATTCACCGCTTTGCGGCAACGACACTGGGACTATCAATACTGATTGCTACATTGCTCGCCTGGCGCAACCGGGACGATCCGGCGCAACCGGTAAAAATGCCGATTGCGTTACTGGGGGTTGTGATTTTCCAGGGCTTGCTCGGCATGTGGACGGTTACGCTGCTACTCAAACCGCTCATTGTCATGGGCCACCTGCTCGGCGGCCTGACAACGCTTGGCATGGCCTTCTGGTTAACCCTGGAGCACCTGCGGCGCGGCAAGGTTACCGTGAGCAGGCCACGACAAATAGCCGTCCCGGCCCTGCTCGGCCTGATCGTCCTGGTTGGCCAGATCGCACTTGGTGGCTGGACCAGTTCCAATTACGCGGCTCTGGCCTGTCCTGATGTACCAACCTGCCAGGGTAGCTGGTGGCCGGAAGATACCGACTTTGCCGAAGGCTTTGTGATGTGGCGCGGATTGGGTATCGACTATGAGTTCGGTGTGCTTGAGGCGCCGGCACGGGTAGCAATCCACTATTCGCATCGCCTTGGCGCACTCGCCGCATTCCTGCTGCTGGGCTTTCTTGGTCTCGGCGCCAGTCGCAGCGGGGCATCGGCTGCAATTGTGCGCTCGGGACAATTTGTTATTGCAGCGCTGATTGCGCAATTATTGCTTGGTGTTGGCGTTGTCTGGTTTGGCCTGCCGTTATTTCTGGCCACCGCGCATAACGGTGTTGCCGCACTGCTGCTACTGGCAACGATCAATCTAAACCATGCTGAAATCACCTGTGCCCCTCCTGATGCACGCCAGTGACCAAGACCAACCGATTTACCCTGATCGCGACGGTTCTGCTTGGCATCCTGCTGTATACGATTCTCCAATTCGCACATGACCTCAATGTTGCCTGGGACGGCAGCCCCCTTGAGCCACCGGCAAAAACCAGTAACCAGCATGCGACTACTGTGCCGCGTATTACTGGTGCCGTAGATCTGCATAACATGTTCGCCGACGGCGCTCTCGATGCCGCCCTGAATGACTATGCAGCCTGGAGCGACGCACGGGGGTTTGCCGGTAATAATCGTCTGTTCGCTGCACCGGTCGATACGCCATCAAATCTGCCCGCAGACATGGATGAAACCGCACTTCGGACCCGCAGCGAAGCGGGCGATGTGACCGCAACCCAAGCACTTGCCGCACAAATGCTGTTTGCCGACCCGTTCGCTGCGATCGCACTTTTCCGGCGCGCCGCTGAGCAAGGCTCAACATTCGCATTACTGCGTATCGGTTCTCTGCTGGCAGCAATTGATACCGCGGACGCCTATAACGAAGCAACCAGCTCCGCTCCACGGCAACGAATTGCCGACCTTATCGAACCAGGCCTCAACCATAGCCTGCGGCTGACTGCATTCGGTTATATGGTTACGGCGCTACGCGACGGCGGGGCACCGATTGTCGACCATGACCTGCTCAATTGGCTGGACCGGATCAACGATTCGGTAACAAACGACGAACGGCTTGCCGTTTGCAGGTGGTCGGAACGCACACTGATGGAAATTGCCAAACGCAGGGTGCGCTGGGGCAAACCAGCGGTCACCACGATTACGCCGAAGATGTTCTTCGCTATCCCCGATCTGGCCGAACGCCTGCCGTGTAGACGAACCGTACACCCTATTGATAACCTGATGGATCTAACCCACTGTACGGTGAGCAAAGTTCGCAACGCCGCAGACCAGGATCTGGATCTGTATATCTGTAAAAAATAGCAAAACCTGAACACCTTGTTTCCAGCTAGACTTGCACTCCCGACACTGACGAACCGAAATTTCCTGATATGGACGTAACACCAATTATCGATCCGCTGAATGACGCACAGCGTGAAGCCGTCACGGCAGCCGACAACCCGTTGCTGGTCATCGCCGGAGCCGGCAGTGGCAAGACCCGTGTCCTGGTACACCGGATCGCCTGGCTGGTCGAGGTCAACGGTATCTCGCCGCACGGCATCCTGGCCGTCACGTTCACCAACAAGGCCGCGGCCGAGATGCGCATCCGGATCGAGAAATTACTCGGCGAACCCATTAATAACCTCTGGGTCGGCACCTTCCATGGCCTTGCGCACCGGCTGCTACGCCGCCATTGGCAGGAGGCCGGTCTGCCGCAGTCATTCCAGATTCTGGATTCGGAAGACCAGCATCGGCTGCTTAAGCGCATGTGTAAAAATCTCGAACTGGATGAAACAACCTGGGTGCCGCGTGAAATCCAGTACTTTATCAACCAGCAAAAAGACGATGGTCTGCGCCCGGAACATATCGCAGACCATGGCGACCAGAACCGCCGACAGCTGATTCATTTCTACAAGCTTTATCAGGATATCTGTGAACAATCAGGCCTGGTGGATTTTGCCGAACTGCTGCTCAGAGCCCATGAACTCTGGCTACATCATCCAAAACTGCTCGAGCGTTACCAGCGGCGGTTTCAACATCTGCTGGTCGACGAGTTTCAGGATACCAACGCCATACAGTATGCATGGCTCAAAGTACTGGCCGGTGAATCCGGAATTCCATTCGTTGTCGGCGACGACGACCAGTCCATCTATCGCTGGCGCGGCGCCCGGGTCGAGCATATATACAAGTTCCAGAAAGACTTTCCCAATGCCCGCATTGTCAAACTTGAGCAGAATTACCGTTCCACCGGCACCATCCTCAAGGCCGCCAATGCGATTATCATCAATAACAGCACCCGGATGAGCAAGGAGTTGTGGACCGATGGCAATGACGGGAACCTGATCAAGTTATATAACGCCTACAACGAACGCGACGAGGCTGACTTCGTTATAGCCCGAATTCAGGAATGGGTACGCAACGGCAACCGGCGTGACGAGAGCGCAGTTTTATACCGCTCAAATGCCCAATCCCGGGTCTTTGAAGAATCTCTGCTGCGGGCAAATCTGCCGTACCGTGTTTACGGTGGTCAGCGCTTCTTCGAGCGCGCCGAAATCAAGGATGCGCTTGCATACCTGCGCCTGATCGAGAATCGCAACGATGATCCTTCTTTTGAACGGATCGTCAACGTCCCGACGCGCGGTATTGGTGCCACAACAGTTAACACGATCCGTGAGTACGCCCGCGCAAATGCAATGCCCTTATGGGAAGCCGCACGATCACTGGCTGGCGGACAGTTACCGGGCCGTGCTGCAAATGCTGTACAGGCTTTCCTGGTCCTGATCGAAACGCTTGCTGGCGGCAGCCAAGATACTGAACTGCACGAGCAGGTTGATCACGTTATTCAACACAGTCGACTCACCGACCATTACCGAAAAGAACCGCGCGAAAAGGCCGCAGCCCGCATCGAGAACCTTGAGGAACTGGTTAGTGCTGCACGGGGATTTGAAGATAACGAGGCAGAGGAGGGCATGTCACCCCTGGCCGCATTTCTCGCCCATGCGGTACTCGAATCAGGTGACGCCCAGGGTGATGAGTGGGATGACTGTGTACAACTCATGACCCTGCATTCGGTCAAAGGGCTTGAGTTTCCGCTGGTATTTATGACCGGAATGGAAGACGGGTTGTTCCCGCATCAGCGTTCGATGAATGATGCGGACGGACTTGAGGAAGAACGGCGGCTCTGTTATGTCGGCACCACCCGCGCAATGGCGGAGTTATACCTGACCTGTGCCGAGCAACGCCGCATGTATGGCGTCGACAAATTTGCCCACCCGTCAAGATTTATCAGTGAAATCCCCGCGGAACTGCTCGAGGAAGTACGTCCCGGCATCCGGGTATCGAAACCGGTCAGCCATGCCGGCTCGTACTCGACCCAGGCCCTCCCCGCCAGCCCCCGCAAACCGGGCGGTTTGGGCGAGGCAACTGAAAACGGTATCCGGCTGGGACAACATGTTTGCCACGGCAAATTTGGCGAAGGTGTGGTGCTGAATTATGAGGGTACCGGCGCCCATGCACGGGTACAGGTCAATTTTGCGTCAGCCGGCACAAAATGGCTCGTCATGTCCTACGCCAAGCTCGAACTGATGTAGACTACGCATGCCTAGGCCACGTATACACTTAAACAGATGAACATTCTGATCCTCGGCGCCGGTCAAGTCGGCACCACGGCTGCACAACATTTAGCCAAAGAGGAAGCCAATGAAGTCACGATCGTCGACTCCAATGCAGCAGTGCTCAGGGATCTGCAGGATCGACTCGACGTTCGCACCGTAATTGGCCAAGCCTCGTTTCCGGACATACTGGAACGTGCCGGCGCGCGGGAGGCAGACATGATCATCGCACTGACCAACAGTGATGAAATCAATATGATTGCGTGTCAGGTTGCCTATACAATTTTCCAGACACCGACGAAGATTGCCCGCATCAGGGCTTCCGAATACATCGACACCGACGAGTTGTGGCAACAGGCTTCAATCCCGGTAGACTTTCGTATCAGCCCTGAAGAACTCGTCACGCAGCATATCGAGCAGCTTATACATTACCCGGGCGCATTTCAGGTTCTTGAGTTTGCCGATGGTGCCGTGCGCCTGGTCGGCGCTCGTGCGCATCGCGGCGGTTTGCTGGTCGGCCAGCAAATCAAGACCCTTCACGAACATATTCCCGACATTGAAACCCGAATCGCTGCGATCTACCGCAACGGCAGAAGTATCGAGCCGGACGGCAACACACTGATCCAGGAAAATGATGAGGTGTTCTTCATTGCGGCATACAAGGATATTCGTGTCGTCATGAGTGAAATGCGCAAACTGGAAGATCCGGTCCGACGGGTCGTGATTGCCGGTGGTGGTAATATTGGTTTTCGGCTCGCGACATTACTCGAGCAAACCAATCAGGTCAAAATTATCGACCATAATAAGCGCCGCGCCAAAAAGATCTCTGAGTTACTCGATAAAACGATTGTCTTGCACGGAGATGCCGCGGATGAAGAGCTGCTTATTGAAGAAAATGTCGATAATGCCGATATTTTCGTTGCCCTGACGAATGCAGAAGAAGCCAATATTCTGTCCGCAATGGTAGCCAAGCAACTTGGCTGCAAGAAAGTCATGTCACTGATCAACCGACCGGCCTATGCCGAACTCGTCGAGAGCGGCGCCATTGATGTTGCAATCTCACCCCGACAAATTACCATCGGCTCCTTGCTGGCTCATGTGCGTCGAGGTGATGTTGTAAAAGTGCATTCTTTGCGTCGCGGGCGGGCAGAGGCAATGGAAGCAATCGCACATGGGACCGAGCATGAATCGATGGTTGTCGGTCGTGCTATCGAAGACATAAAGCTGCCACCCGGCACATCCATTAACGCTCTTGTTCGCGGTAGCGAAGTCATGCAGGCACACCACGACACCGTAATCAAAACAGACGATCACGTCATCATGTTCATCACCGATTGCAGGCAGACGAAAGAAGTCGAACGCCTGTTCCAGATCAACGTAAAAATCTGATACCACATCCATGCGTTTGTACGTAGTTCAGCGAATCCTTGGAATGTTGCTGATGTTATTCAGCAGCAGCATGCTGCCTCCGATTGTGGTTTCACAGATTTATGATGACGGGTCAAGCCTGGCATTTATCAAGGGTTTTGCCGTTACGCTGATTGCAGGTGCAATGATCTGGCTCCCGGTTCGCAAGGAACGGCGTGAATTACGCCTGCGTGACGGTTTTGTTATCGTGGCTGCATTCTGGGTTGTACTCGGTACATTTGGCGCCGCACCGTTATTGTTCTCGACAGCACCCAGCATGACCATCACTGATGCGGTTTTTGAAGCGATTTCGGGCCTGACAACCACCGGCGCCACGGTTTTGTCCGGCCTGGATTTTTTACCGAAATCAATCCTGTACTATCGCCAGCAATTACAGTGGCTGGGCGGCATGGGCATTATCGTGCTGGCCGTCGCCGTACTGCCGATGCTCGGCGTTGGCGGCATGCAATTATATCGAGCCGAAACACCCGGACCCGTCAAAGACACCAAGCTGACGCCGCGCATTACTCAAACCGCCAAGGCTCTTTGGTACATCTACCTTAGCCTGACGATTATCTGTGCGATTTCTTACTTCTTTGCCGGCATGGATCCGTTCGATGCAATCTGTCACAGCTTTAGCACAGTTGCGATTGGAGGTTTCTCTACCCATGATGCAAGCATGGGATATTTCACAGATAACATTTTTATTGAACAGATTGCTATCCTTTTTATGTTCCTGTCTGGTGTCAATTTTTCTCTGCACTTTTTTGCCTGGCGTTCCAACTCAATTCTTCATTACCTGGAAGACCCCGAGTTCAAGGCCTATACGTTGATCATGATCGGCACTTTATTTGTCGTCCTGACAGGGCTTTATATGAGCAATGAGTACGACACCGTCTCTGAAACGTTCAGAAAAGGCTTATTCCAGGTTGTCTCAATTGCCACCACTACCGGCTTCACAACAACAGATTTCTCAGTCTGGCCCGGAACACTGCCAGTCCTGTTGCTGTTTGCAAGTTTTATCGGCGGTTGTGCCGGTTCTACCGGCGGAGGCATGAAAGTGATACGTTGTGTGTTGCTGTTCAAACAAGGCCTGCGTGAAGTACACCGACTTGTGCATCCGAATGCAGAAGTACCGGTTAAGCTGGGATCGATGCCGGTCCCGCAACGTGTCATTGATGCAGTCTGGGGCTTTCTTGCGGTCTACGTCGCACTATTTGTATTGATGATGATCGTAGTGCTGGCTACCGGCATAGATCAGGTCACTGCTTTTTCTGCTATTGCCGCGAGCCTGAATAACCTGGGGCCCGGACTGGGTGATGTGGCATCCGGCTTTAGCGGCATCAATAATATCTCAAAGTGGGTCTGCATCTGTGCAATGCTGCTCGGCCGGCTGGAAATTTTCACGCTGCTGGTTCTTGTGTCGCCCGCATTCTGGCGTCACTGATCCGCATCATGCAATTCACAAGGTTTCTGGAGCGTCTCAACGTTCATGTCGGGCGCGGCGTAGCGTGGCTAACCCTGATCATGGTATTCGTAACATTTATTATCGTTGTGATGCGTTATTTATTCGATAGTGGCTGGATCTGGCTGCAGGAATCAGTCACCTGGATGCACGCAGCGGTGTTCATGCTCGCCGCAGCCTATACGCTGGCTCGAGAGGAACATGTGCGTGTTGATATCTTTTACCGTCGCTTCACACCAAGAGGTCGTGCGCTTGTCAATGCTGTCGGCTCATTATTCCTGCTAATCCCGGTAGCTGTGTTCATAATTTTTACCAGCTGGGACTATGTCATGCTTTCATGGCAGATCCGCGAATCGTCAAGAGAAGCGGGTGGCCTGATCTACCCGTTTATCTCGATGCTTAAAAGCCTGATTCCGCTGATGTCAATCATGTTGCTGCTGCAGGGGGTTGTCCTGCTGGTCAAGTCCGTTGCAATAATCCGATCCAAAGCCTGAGATGTACGCACTGTTAATGTTTGCGGCTGTAGTCGGTATCCTGCTGCTCGGTTTTCCGGTTGCATTTACCCTGGCCGGTACTGCTTTGTCATTCGCACTGGTTGGTGTGGCAACGGGTCTTTTCGACCCCACTTTCCTCAACACAATGCCAAGCCGCATCTTCGGCATCATGAACAACGGCATGCTGGTCGCCGTCCCGCTGTTTGTCTTGATGGGCGTCACACTTGAGCGGGCGCATATTGCCGAGGATTTACTGGAAACTCTTGGCGCTCTATTCGGACATTTACGTGGCGGACTCGGCATCGCTGTAACGCTGGTGGGCATGTTGCTGGCCGCAAGCACCGGTATCGTTGGCGCAACGGTAGTAACCATGGGTCTGCTGTCGCTGCCCACCATGCTCAAACGAGGTTACGACCCAGCCATTGCAACCGGCATCATCTGCGCGTCCGGCACACTTGGACAGATTATTCCGCCATCGATAATTCTGGTGTTACTCGGTGACGTATTGTCTTCAGCTTATCAACAGGCGCAACTGAACCAGGGTATTTTTTCCCCTGAAACCGTATCGGTAGGAGATCTGTTTATCGGCGCAATCATCCCGGGCCTGCTGCTGGTTAGCTTGTATATCATCTACCTTATTATTATCGGAAAACTACGCCCTTCGGCAATGCCCGGCAATCATGAAAGCGTTGCCCATGCTGCCGATACCGGCCCCATGCTGCTGCATGTCTTCTATGTCCTGCTGCCGCCACTATTGCTAATCCTGGCTGTGCTTGGCTCGATCCTGGCCGGTCTTGCCACACCGACCGAGGCGGCAGCCGTCGGGGCCGTCGGAGCACTGTTTCTGGCTGCAATCCGCGGCGAATTATCCACCCGCAAGGTTACCGATATCGGACGTACGACAGCGCGTATCAGTAGCATGGTATTTCTGATATTGATCGGTGCATCGGTATTCTCGCTCGTGTTCCGGGGCTATGGCGGCGATGATGTTGTACGTAATTTTCTGCTTGCCATGCCCGGCGGTGTGGCTGGTGCCGTTATAACGGTCATGCTGGTCATGTTCCTGCTTGGCTTCGTACTCGACTTTATCGAGATCACCTTTGTTGTGGTACCCATTGTTGGCCCCGTGCTGCTCGGCATGGGGCTTGACCCGGTCTGGCTCGGAATAATGATTGCGATAAACCTGCAAACATCATTCCTGACGCCGCCGTTCGGCTTTGCACTTTTCTATTTACGCGGCGTCGCGCCGGATGACGTTGCTACATCAGCGATATATCGAGGGGTCATTCCATTTGTTGCGTTACAAATATTTGTTTTAATCCTGTTGGCAGTCTGGCCGGAACTGGTCACCTGGCTTCCGGACACGGTCTATCAATAATGCAAACACCATGAAAGTCATCGGCACCGGTTATGGCCGTACGGATTCTGTCTTGCTCAAAAAGACTTATATCCGCGCACCAACATGAGCCTGAAAAGAATTTTATAAACTTTCCCTGGCACGTAGTTTTCACTATGGTTTAAATGCAAGGCACCCATCTGACATTGCGTTAGTTAATAATTTTTTGCCAATACAGCGCCTTACCAAGTTCCGGATTCAGTTCATATCCGGCAAATCCGGATTTCTGATAGGCCCGTTTTGCCGGCTCATTACCTGCCAGGACCTCAAGGGTTATCTTGCAACAGTTTTCTTGCCTGGCAATTTCCTCAACTTTGGCGAGCATCAATTGACCGATGCCCCTGCCGCGATAATTCCTGAGAACTGCTATATCGTGAATATTGATGAGGGGCTTGCAATTGAATGTTGAAAAACCCACAAAGCAATTTGTGAGCCCTACCGGCTTATCATTACTATAACAAATCAGGCTAAAAGCATTGGGAAGCTTCGCCAATTCTGCTACCAGGTTCTCTTTTACGCGGCTGGACAGGGAGAGGGCCCCTCCCATGGGATCGGTTGCATAGCAATCAAGCAAATAACAAATATCCTTACCCTGCTGTTCATCACTATAGTCAGCTATTAATACTTTACTTGTGCTGGTCACCTTTAATATTCCTTGCTGCCAAGCCAGGATTGTATCCGGGTGTTTCTATCAAGTTGAATCAAACGTCCTTACCGAGAACATCTCTGCGAATGCTTGCCCGATTGGCTTCCCCTTCAACTTCTGACAGTAATGCTTCCGCTTCTTTCTCAGATCCGGTTGACACGTAGAGAGTCATAACCTGAGACAGGGATTGATTTCTGATATCCTGATTCTTAATCGAGCGGACTACATCTAAAACAGAATCAAGCTCTGCTTTAATACTATCGCCTTTATCTGCAGATTCTTTAAGAGCCACACATTTTTCAACTAATTGTGAAAATATCGTTTGATCCATTTTCCCATATGCTGCCTTACGCTTACGGCTTAGCCATACGGAATAACCAAACACCATAACAACGGGTATTAAAAACCCCAGCACTATAGTAACGAGCATCATAGTCTTATCTCGGCTAATATCTGTAACAGTTCAGTTGCAAACTGTTTTCAATTTAATGTTGTATGGTTTCTCATTTCTGAGATACCGGTAAAATATGAAAGCATTATAACTATCAGGAACCTTATAAGCGGCAAGCAAAGCTTCAGGATTTTGCCGGTTAAGTCAGCTTATCACCAGCCATCCGGTTGAAATCAATCCCCTGCATTTGCGTATACTTTTAACATCCTTATGCAGTCGGTTACAACCACCTGCGTACCCTGCTCTTATAGGCCAGATAATCATCGCCAAAAATTATCTCCAAAGCACTTTCTTCAGGTTTAATCTGCCAGCTATTCATGTACAAAACAAAACCCGCACATACAGCCAATGAAAAAATATTTGACAAAAACAAACCCCAGCCGATCAATACAAGCAAAAATCCAAGGTACATTGGATTACGAGTGCGCCGATAGATACCGTCTGTTACAAGAGATGAGGATTCATTCGGAGTCATTGGATTAAATGTTGTTTTTGCTTTTCTGAAAGTTAACCCACCGGAAATCGTAAAAGCAATTCCAACACCCGCTGTTAATACAAAAGCTGTTATCTTATACAAAATAGGAATTCTGATTCCCGGCAAAAGCAGGGAAGTCAGCTGCATAATCAGGGCAAGAATTATCATCAGAACTAGCGGTGGAATTTTTAGCTGCAGCTTTAGCATGCATGCTATTGCCGATTAATCGTCATCACCGTGCGAGCCACCCGGCAGATCTGCCACTACAGCGATTGCCTCGTGTGAGGCCCGTTCCAGGTCTCCTTCCAGCGGAGCCTTGTCCTTATTCAGTTTAATATCATGATAAGCAGCGTCCTGTGGAAATAGTTCCAGATAGTAAGCAAGCCACTTCTTGACTTCCTCGGGATTGGTGTCGATTGCCACAGCTTTGTATGGTCTATCCTTCCCTCGAATACGTAGCACAACATTAGCGCCACCTCGCAAATTGCGCCACCACTGGTTCTCGGAACCAGTAAAACATCTGACTGTGCCATCGGTTTGAATATACCTGACAGGTGTAGTGAAATTTTTCCCGCTCTTTCGCCCTTTGAAGGTTATCAGCATAAGACTGTCACTCCACAGGCCATGTAATGGTGACCGGAGCAGGAATATCATGGTTGGATTTATTACTGCGAATAATGGTTCTGGAAATTTCATGCTAATTCACCTATACGCATACTGCCCACAATCAAGATCCGGTAAGCTGGCTTAGTAAATAGCATAGGCCGTCGGGTTAACCAGAAGTGCAATACTGTTAAATGCTGTTGAGGCATATAGCAGGTGTCCGCGCTCACCTTTTCTAAACGCCACTACAGCAGCGGCAAGCCCAATTATTGCCATAACAGAAACCAGGATATTCGCCGGGTCAATAACCTCCGCCGGGCTATTCCCTGGTGATGGGGACGTCAAATCATACAAGCGATTTGCCGACCAAATCAGCAGCCCTTTAGCTGCAGCAGTCGTAAGACCGAGTCCGAAACAAAATTTTGACAGTAAAGTAGGCTGCATTTCCCTGGCCTCCTGATGCCTGCGACATAAGAATTCTTCCAACAATATTTTTTCCTGGATGTGTCGGTTCTTTATGTGCGGGTAGTTGTACCATATTTTTATTCCTCACCGATGGTATGCCGATAGTCAATGTACTACCAGGTCGTTTCCGGATTGTTAACTTTTACCATCCGACCGCCCTGCCGGCAGGAAAAATGTGCGTTTAACCGGGTGGAGTTTCAGCGCGCACTGCTCTGATTGGTCAGGTGGATCAGGTGGATCAGGCAAGCAATCTAATCTATGCGCGATGCCTGTTCAGGTTATAAAACCCGGGACAAATAACCTTTCGCACTCATCGGGAGACGGATTGTCAGTTTGCGCTGCAATACCTGAAACGATTCTTTATAACGCTATCGCGGCGCTGATCGCGGCTCAATCATTTAGCAGCAAACATGGGAAGTGAACTGCCGGTGTTGGTTACGGCGCAAATGTGTCTCTGCACTTCCGGAACTGCTACAAGCCTGAGCCTGAAACACCAGATTTGTTGTCAGCCATCGACCATGGTCTGCAAATGAGCAGTGGCCGCCAAAGCAAGTCCCTGTGGGTTGTATCCGCCTTCAAGCACTGAAACCACCCTTCCAGCACAATACTGATTTGCCAAATCCAGAGTCAGCCGGGTCAACTTGCGAAAACCATCATCCGTCACCTTGAATGTGCCAATCCTGTCATCCACCCGGCTGTCGAATCCGGCTGAGATCAATATCAGATCAGGCTGCAATTTTTCCGCCGCACTGGCAGCATGATCCTCAAATGCACGGATGATATCGTCATCACTGGCACCTGCTTCTAATGGAATATTGAGATTGTATCCCTCTCCGGCACCTTCGCCGGTGCGATCGGGGCTACCCGTACCGGGATAGGTCTTCCATTCGTGGGTCGAAAAAAAGAACACTGACGGGTCGTCGTAAAATGACCATTCGGTACCGTTACCATGGTGGTAGTCCCAATCCAGAATCAAAACCTTTTCGATGCCCGGCAGGCTTTGCGCGTAGCGGGCCGCCACGGCCACGTTGTTGAAATAACAAAAACCCTCGCCGGCGTCCACACCGTCATGATCTGCACCATTATTATGGGCGTGATGACCAGGCGGCCGGATCGCACAAAATGCATTATTAATGCTGCCGTTGCAGACATCGCGCACAGAACCGAGCGATAACCTTAAGGCTTCCATCGCCGCAACGCTGGCATGGTTGGCTTTATTGCGGACCGAATCAATATGGGCAGCACTATGAACACGGGATAAAAAGGGCTCGGTCTTTTCCAGGGCCGCTACCGGCTGAGTGTGTTTAAGCACGCCCGAATCCCGAACCCGTTGCATCAAGTCCTGAAGGCGCCGGGGACTCTCCGGGTGACCGGGGCCTAATGAGTAATTAAGGGTGATGTCGCTATAAGCGAATCCGGTTTTTCGCCCCCGTTGCTGCGCCATCGCCGAACCGATACCCATTACCGACACAGCACCGAAAGCAGCTACGCCCAATGATTTCTCGAGAAAGTGGCGCCGGTTCGGGTCGCCAGGACTATCATCTGGTTGGGCGCTTAGATGGATCTGATTGCTCTCAGAACGCCTGGTCATGACCTCGCTGCTGTGCCAATGCATTTTGTCTGCATATTATTGAAATTGTAGCGTTACCGTGCAGGTATATAAAGGCGTCGTTCGGCTTTGCTGCAATGTTATACCTCGTAGATCTTAACAAGAGGTGTTTACCAAACCGTTTACTTGTTTCCGGCCCGCGCCTTTCTCACCGTCGACCTCTCCACGACACTTGCGCACATGACAATATTTTCGGGCTCAATATCCGGGTCAGCCAGCCTCTTGATCAAAATGTCTATCGACATATCTATCATCTCCTCAATGGGAAGGCGTACGGTTGTCAACCGGTTGATTCCCCAGGTCGCTGCGGCGGAATCCCCGAACCCGAATATACCGAGTTTCTCCGGCACATCGATTCCCAAATCGATAAGAGCGCCATCCAGAACCCCGTGCGCCGTAACATCAGAGGAACAAATAACGGCGTCAGGTTTAATTCGGTTCTTCATAAGCCTGCCGATCGCATTACGACCGTCATCGTAACTGACGATATGGGCCTCCTGTGCCACGATTCGCGCGTTACCCTGATCTTCAAGGCTTTTCTCAATAACCTCGGTTTCCTGAATTCCGGCCTCACGATCCGAGTCACCGCGGAGTAGAGCGAGTCGCTCGTAACCAGCGTCCAGCAGTGTTCGTGCAATCCTGCGGCCAATATCAACCGCGTCGCAAGTCACGCTGGATGCACCGATCCTGGATGCCTCCCGATTCAACAGGACAATCGGTGTTTCCCTTTGCAGGCAGGCGGCTGCAATCATTGTTGAAGGCGAAGCAGAAACGATGATGACCCCGTCTACCTGGTACTGCAGCAGCAGTTTGATAGCATCATCAGTATCCTGCTCCTTGTTAACCGTTGCCAGGATGACCTGGAAACCTTTAGCCTGCAATCCCTCGCTGAATTGTTTCAGCATCATGGCATAAAAAGGGTTTCGCCAGTCCGCCATGACTATGCCGATCAACCGGGACTGTTGCATGATCAGGCTTCGCGCAATCACATTCGGCTGATAACCGAGTTTTGCTGCAATTGCCAGCACCTTCTTCTTGGTCTTTTCCGAGATGCTGGCGCCGGGTGTAAAGGCTCTGGAAACCGCCGATCGCGATACGCCAGCTAACGCAGCAACGTCACGTGACGTAACTTTTCTTTTCTTACTCAAATTTCCTCATCCCGCCTTTTGACCAAGCCTCTTCAAAGAAAAGGATGTATAGACTAACCCAGTTTATCCCGAGTACTCGCACAAATGACAAGATTGACCTTTAACAATGTCTCTTCGGATTCCAGATCAGGGCCCGCCAGTCTGGAAAGGAGAATGCAAACAGTCTACTCAACCACGTCCTCGAGAGGATACCCGACAGTTGTGATTTCGTGCGCCCCCCATGATGCCGTCACCCTGTTCCCGATTACCGATAGATCGTCCGGAATACTCAGCTGACGATCGATACGGGCACCATCCAAAACTCCAATAGCCGTATTATCGTAGGAGCAAAAAATAGCGCCGGCCGGTTCGGCGCGTTCGAATAACTCGTTAATGCGCCGTCTGCCGGCCTCGTAACCCAACCCGCTGGCCAAACTCGCTACGTCAAGTGAAGTAATGCGCTTGGACACCACAAGCAACTAATCTAACAGCTTACGGACCACTCGCAAACCATGACCGTCTCCATGCAAGGCTATTGGAAATCCACCTCTAATGGCAGGCCGCAAGAATCCGGGACCGCCCGCCCACGAACCACCTTTTAAAACCCGGGTCAGGCATGACTCAAGTTGATGTGCGCTGCCGTCAGTGGGGGCACCCTCGTGCGTAGCCCCGGCGCAATCCTCAGTCCATTCGGAAACATTGCCGAACACATCGTACATTCCCAATTCGTTCGGTGCATAAGAACCGGAAGGCGCACCAGCCGCATAACCGTCGTCGCACTCGAATAAACCGGGCCACCAATCCTCCGTGTACGCCCCTTTGAACCGGGCATCGGCACCGTTGAGATGCTGACAGGCTTGCGCCCCCAGGGACGAGGGCGCCGGCCCGTCGCCAAGCCCGGAACGGGCTGCAAACTCCCACTCGGCTTCAGTCGGAAAACGATAAGTCTGTCCCGTTCTGGCGCTAAGCCATGCAAGATAGGCGGAAAAATCGTTGTAGCTCAGACACGTCGCCGGGTAAGCATCGGTCACGTCGAATCCCGGGGCACGCCAGTTGGACGTGGGAACAAATTCCCACGCCTTGCCGACGAGTCCGAAACACGCTCCGCCTTCAAAGTCAGTCTCTTCGGCAAATACGGCAAACTCGGCGATCGTTACTTCGCGGCGACCAATTGCAAACGGGTAGTCAATCTTGACCCAGTGTGCGGGTTGCTCTTCCCGGACACGCTCGGGCGGCACTTCGGGCGGAATAAACTCACCCTCGGGCGATCCCATTTGGAATTCACCCGGCGCAATGCGAACCAACTCCGGGCAGACATCACAGTCTTTTATGAATTGCGCTCCGGGAGCGCCTGCATTTGTGCACGCAAACAAGAACAAGGATGCCAAAACCAGCAATACCGCCTGATTGCTTAACCGTTGTCCGTTCAACATTATTGGGCTCCTGGGATTTATGAGAATTTTTCGGTTCGCCAATGAACCTGACCAAATGTAATGAGTTCATGATAGACTGGGTTGCAATCGTTTACAATGTTCGAATTCCCTTGCCTATTACAGAGAAAGTCCAGAATGTGGCAACCAAAACTGATCATGATGAACGGCGAACTCGTGCCATTTGACGAGGCCGGGCTACACCCACTGTCACTTGCCGTCACCTATGCGGCGACCGTATTTGAGGGCTTGCGCGCCTATCAAACACCCGACAACGAACAATTTTCACTGTTTCGTCTGGCCGAACACATACGACGTCTGCAGGCCGGCATGAAGCTGCTGCGTTTTGACGGCACTTACGAGACAGATTACCTGCGTGATTGTCTGACCCGCCTGATTTATGCCAACGAGCCGGACGGTGACGTTTATATCCGGCTGCTGGTCTATATCGAGGGAGCCGGGCTCATGAGCACGACCGGCCCGGTGGGCTTCACGGCCGCAGCAATGCCGAGAACCAGGCCCAAGTTAGGCGATACGGGTCTGAGCCTGGGGGTCAGCTCATGGCAACGGTTATCTGATAACGCATGTCCACCGCGCATTAAAAGTACTGCGAATTACCTCAACGCACGATTGGTTTCCCACCAGGCAAAGGCCGACGGCTATGACGGTGCCCTGATGCTGACACCGCAAGGCAAAGTCTCGGAGGCCCCGATCGCGTGCTTCTTCATGGTTCGCGACGGACAGCTCATCACACCTGACCGCAGCAGCAATATCCTCGAGAGCATTACCCGCGACACCATACTGACACGCTACCGGGAGTTGACAGGTAGCCGGGTCGAGGAGCGAATCGTCGACCGCAGCGAGCTTTATTTAGCTGACGAGGCCTTCCTGTGCGGAACCGGGCAGGAAATTTTGCCCGTTACATCGATCGATCGTCTACCCGTCGGTAACGGCACAATCGGACCGATAACCGAACAGCTACGCCAGGATTATTTCGCTATCGTTCGCGGGTCTGTACCGGATCATCCGGAGTGGCGAACCCTGATCTGAGCGACGCCGATTGCTTTTCAGTGAGTTGATCCGTCTGCTGCTGCGGAATCTTGCAACTCCTCAACCAGTTGCAAACGACTGGTCAACAGGGAAATGAGCACGCCGCCGACTGCAGCAAACAGAAATGCACTCTGCAGGCTATAGCGTTCCGCTACCTCACCCCAGATAACCGCACCCAGCGCCAGGGATCCCATCATGGCCATCAAATTGATCGACAGACCCCGGGCGCGCAGTTGCGGCGGCAGCAATAGCTGCCAGATGATGTTCACTGATGTCATGATCGCGGTCCACGACATACCGGCAATCAGCATCGCAATCGCAGACCAATAGGTGTTTGACGACAGGCCGACAATCAGCAGCACCGAAGCATGACTGGCGGTAGCAAAATCAATGACGCGACTGCGCGTTAACCGGGCATACAGACGCCCAAGAATCAACGAGCCCAGCACTGAACCGACACCAAAGCATGCCAGCAACATGCCCAGAGTCTGCGGGCGACCATCCAACAGGCGATTCACCACCGATGGAACAAGGGCAAGAAGAATGCTCATCATCAGAAAATTCAGCAACGTCTTGAGCAACAGGCGACGCAGCGGGGGCTGTTTAATTGAAAACTGCAATCCCTCTTGCAACGCGTGAAAAAATGATTGCTTCGACGGTGCCTGTGTTGCCCGGAGGTTGCGCCAAAACAAGATCACCACAAACAGGCCGACGAAGGCCAGCACATTCAGAACGAACATCCAGCCCGCACCCCACAAACCCAGAATGATACCGGCCAGCCCGGGTCCAACCGCCCTGGCAATGCTGCTGTTCATGCCATTGAGCGTTAATGCGCTGGGTAACTGCAAGCGGGGCACCAGGTCCGGTGTCGTCGCCTGCATGGCGGGCGACACAACGGCAGCGGCAGTACCGAACAGAAAGGTCAGGGCGATCAGCGCGTTAGGTGAAATGGCTCCCGACAAGGTCACTAATCCAAGCGCAACGGCAATGATCATCAGGCACCCCAGCGAACCCAGCAAAACCCAGCGCCGATCTACCAGGTCCGACACCACCCCCGCCGGCAATCCAAACAGAAAAGCTGCAAAGCTGAATGCCGCCTGGACCTGGGCCACCTTCGCCGGCGACGGGTCCAGTTGAGTCATCAGCCATCCCGCTCCTACCGTCTGCATGGAAGCACCGATGTAGGCGAAGAACGAAAAAATCCAGAAATTCCGGAATACCGAATTCCCAAGAGCTGACCAGGTCCCTGTTTCACCGCTGGCGGCTGATTGTGTCGTGTCATCGGCCATGATGGTCGGGTCACAGTAACGCATAGAGCAGGATTTTCTAGTGTTGCACGCGTCTTCAATTGGCACAAGAGACAGTATCAGTAATGCAGTTCTGATAACTGCCAAAACCTTTTTTCAGCGCCTTTTACGAATCCCCAACTATCCACTTTTCAAGCCGCAAGCCTTTCATGGTGCGATTGTAGCGCCCCTAACCAACCCGATCAGGTGGCCGACAGCTGGCCGCCACCTGATTCCAGGCATTTTTACCCCCTTTCGGAGCCCGGCCTGTAAACGATTGCGACATCTCGCCCTTTCTAGTATTGTTAAAAACAATCACCGTCAGGCTCTCAAGGTATGCCCGAACGTCCCGTCAGCATCCCCATCAAGCTTGCCTTCGGCTCCGGTCAGATGGCGGAAGCCATCAAGTCCAACTCGTTCGAGCTCTTCCTGCTTTTCTACTACGTGCAGGTACTGGGCCTGAATCCTGTCTGGACGGGTACCGCGATGCTGGTCGCACTGGTCATGGACGCCATTACCGATCCGCTGATCGGCTCCATTTCCGACAACTTCAAATCGCGATGGGGCCGCCGCCATCCGTTCATGTACGCATCAGCTATTCCCTTCGGGTTGTGCTTTTACTTTCTCTTTGCCCCGCCTGCAGGCTTGCAGGGTATCGGCCTGGCGGCATGGCTGACCGTTTTTGCAGTCGGGATTCGGGTGATGATTACCTTCTTCATGGTCCCGTACTATGCGGTTGGCGCCGAACTTACCGAACACTACCGGGATCGAACTGCCCTGGTCGCCTACAGAACCATGTTCTCCTTCGCCGGTGCCATCGCCATCTCAGCTATCGCATTTCAGGTGTTCTTCCACGCCACTCCTGAATACCCGCAGGGTCAGTTGAACCCTGCCCCCTATCCGTTGATGGGCCTGACTTTCGGCCTCGCGGCGGCGCTGATCATTATAGGCTCGACGGCGGGAACCCACAGTCAGATACCGCACCTGCACCGGTCCGGTCATGACCAGCACCTGAGTTTACGGGAGTACTTACAGGAGTTAATCAGTCTTTTGCACAACAAGGCGTTCGTGGCCTTCTTTCTGGTGTCTTTGAGTATTTTTGTCATGCTTGGCCTGCAGAAAGCCCTGGCGCTGCACATGAACACCTACTTCTGGGCCCTGCAGTCGCAGGAGATTGTGTACCTGCTCTATGCCTTCTTCGGTGCCACTATCATCACGGTGCCATTCGTCAAGTACATCATCGACCGGCTCGACAAGAAAGCCACAATGAACCTCGGACTCTGGATGCTGCTTCTGTCGTTAATTGCGCCAACGACCTTGCGCCTCATCGGCTGGTTTCCCGGAAATGACAGTGACTGGCTACTGCCCCTGCTAATCGCCGGGCAGGCGGGCGCCGGATTCGGCGGGGGCATCCTCGCAGTATCCACCGGTTCCATCGTTGCCGACATTGCCGATCATCACGAACTGAGAACCGGTAAGCGGCAGGAAGGTTTGCTCTTCGGGTTCTTTACCTTTGCGAGCAAGGCCACGTCGGGTGCCGGTCATTTCCTCGCCGGGTTGGCGCTCGGCCTGATCAGTTTCCCTATAGAACGAGATGTCAGGCCCGAAGAGATCAGGCCTGACACCCTTTTCGAGCTGGGACTAGTCTATGGGCCCAGCGTCGCCATCTTTGGCCTTTTCTGCATCGCTGTGTTTTCGACTTACAACATTACCCGGGCAAGCCACCAGAATACCCTGAAAATTCTCCGCGAACGCCGCAAGCAGAAACCGCTGGCAGGCGAACAACTCAACAGCTGACTGTTGCCGTAACTGGCCCCGGGCTTGCTCAGGACATGGGTGCGCTGAGCGGATCTGCCGTATCGCCGCCGTAGCTTGAGTACAATCTTCCGTAGATCTTTTGAATCATTGCCTGACGCTCTGTTTGCAGCTTCGCCTGGAGTTCCTCCGACGGCCGGCCCTGTTCCAGATCATCGAGCGAAACTGACCCCTGTTTAGCCAGTAACTCTTCCAGAAAAGCCAGCCGGTCTTTGATGACCCAGGACTGGGCCCCTAACTCGAGAACGATGCCGATCAGATGATCGATGACCTCGTTGTCGAAGTAGTTAGGATTACTCCTGACTGCACCGGGCAAATCACGCGTATACGCTAATTCCGAGTCTTCAACTTTAGCCATTTAAACTATTCCTCTATGCGGTAGCGGGTTTCACAGCGACACGACCCTTGCTGAGTGCGGCCTTGTGGTCGTATCCCTCAAGCTCAAAACCTGCCTCTACGAGCAGGTCCTCGACATTGGATCGTCTGTATTCAGGAAGATAGGGTTCGACGTTATCCAGGGCATCCATCTGGGCGAAGAACATGCTGTACAAGTCCGAGGTCTTGGAGCCCGGGAAGTCCAGCAGCGTGAACTTCCCACCCGGCCGCAATACACGATAGACCTCGGCAATAACCTCCTTGGCTACGGGTATCGGTAACTCATGGAACAACAGCACAGCCAGAGCCGCATCGAAATGGTTGTCGGGAAAATCCAGGTCCTCGGCCGCCATCTGCCGAAAATGGACATCGGCATTCGTCTCAATCGCACGCAGATGCGCATAGCGAACCATGGGCGCGCCAAGATCAATGCCCCAGACTTCGGCATCCGGATGTCTTTCCTTCAACGCCGTACTGGAGGAACCGGGGCCAACCCCCAGGTCGAGAATCCGCTCCACCTTGCCGTCATCCGGCATGGCGGCACCCATGGCAATGAACTTGGCTAATTGGTCGTTGTCAGCGGCCCCGCCCAGAAATACTTTAAGCCCATAATCGTAGTAAAGGCCCGCCAAAGCCTCCGACATATTGCCCCCCGGCTGCAAATGAATCTCGCAATCCGCATATTCCGGCACCGAGTCAGCCCAGTTGGGGTCATACTCCAGCGTACCGGGGCCGGCTTGATCGGTTTCATCCAGAGCGGCGAGAATCTCCGCACGACGCTCGTCCAGGGAGTCCTTCAAACCGGACCAGAATGCTTCCTGCAGGCTTCGCTTGACCCGGTAGTATGTTTTCAGCACCGAATCCTGCATAAGCAGTTCGACGGCATCCTGAGTGGTGTCCGGGCCGTTGTCTTCATTACTGAGCTCGGACTTCTCGATGAGCCCCCGGCTATAGGCACCGATGGGCTCTTGCTGGGCATGAATCAGGATCTTCCGCGCATCATCGATAAACTCCACGTAGGCTTCGTCACTGCGGTTTGTCAGTGTCGGGAATACACCGGCCATCTTGCCGCGCGGATAAATAGCTTGCTCAACAGACATTGGCTTGATCCTCAAATTCTTGTTTCGCCACTGCCGAATCTTCACATGACGGCAATGGGGCTTGGTAGACAAATATTGTCAGAAGTGTAAATTATGCACTCGTGTGCAATATGATGTCAAATACAGTTTTCGGCCAATAACAAGGCCGGCTGATTACTTATTGAACAGTGACCTGCACGGCGCCCGCTTCTCATCTGCACGTACAGGGGGGGACTTGGCCGGCGTCTAGTCAGCCGGCTTAATGAAGCGAAGCAGCACCCGGTCGCTGCGTCCCCTGATCTGCGGTAGCATCGCAAGCATATTGTAGTCATCAGCCGGATTTCGCAGCACGTCGCTCTCTGCATCCAGAACGAATCCAGCCGCCAGAAAATCAGCCTTGACCAATTCCGGATCAACCCGATGCAGAGGTTTGACGAGTTCTGCTGGCATCCCCGCTGCGGCAACATGATCGACCAGGCCGAGAGCGGCGCCCGGTTTCATCGCGTGGAAAATCTCGGCGAGCATCATCGGTCTGTCAACCAACTCCCAGCCCCATCCGCCGTCGATATAGTAAACATCGTGATAGGCGAGGATGAACAACACGGCATCGAACGTATCCGCTTCCAGTTTGAGCCGGTTGTTCTCACCAATCAGCTGCTCGACGTTACGCAAACGGCCATTACTGTATCTGGCCTCGATATCCTTACTCGCGATCTTCGCATACGGGGTGTTATTGTGCGCGACTACGCGGCCATCGCTACCGACCACGTACGATAATAATTCCGTGTAGTAACCGCCGCCGGAGTACATATCCAGTACGGCCATGCCCGGCTCGATACCAATAAACTGTAATACGTGTTCAGGCTTACGATTGACGTCGCGCGCAATATCGTCAGCCGATCGCCGTGGGTCGGCTAAAGCCGCCTCGATAAATGACGGTCGCCCTGCTTCGGGCTGTGCCGCAACTTCGGGCTGCGCCACAGCATCGACCGTCGCGCGATCCGGGCTTTCGGAACCGCAGGCGGCAAGAAAAAGACAACAACTATATATAAGAGTCAGCTTAGGTGTTCTGGCCATTTTCCGCCCTCTTTTGTGGCAAATGGAGTCACCCGCGCCAAATTATCTTTGCGCCATATGGATGCGGGTATCGGTGTTCACGGCGCAAGTCAATCGACAAAGAGTTTCCATAGATACCGTCGCTCCGAGTCGTAGGCCGTATAGGTCTTGTCGATGGTCTGGGGATTTCCCAGTGCAGCCACGACCAATTTGGCGGTATCGATCCGCGAGATATAGCTGAAAGACATGGGATCCTCGGTCAGCATCGCAGCCCCGGTGGACCCGCCATTGGACAGCCCGCCCGGCCGAATAATCGTGTACTTCATATTGCTGGCGCGCAGGTACTCCTCTGCCCGTTGTTTCAGCGGCAGGACCTCGTTATGACCACGACGAGCCGGCAATGGCAAGGCGTCGTGAGACTCCCCTGTGCCAATCACGGTAACAAAAATAAAGCGCTCGACGCCTGCCGCCTGCGCGGCATCGATGACATTACGGTTGCCGATAAAGTCCGGGCGCTTGTTGGGATCCATTTTTACCTGCCCGCTAATCAACGCTTGTAACGGATTTTGCCGTGTCGGCAGATCGCTCGCCGAGGTGCCGAGCGTCGAAATTACGGTTTGGTACTCGCCCCGAGGGATCGCGCGTTGAACCTGTTCGTTGACAAGTGCATCCACGACCACTTGTTTGACGCCCAGTGCGTTCAATGCATCGACATTGGAGGTTGTCCGTACGGTTACGGTTATGTCCTCACCGCGCTCCAACAGCAATTTGACGATTTCGAGCCCGGTGCCGCGGGTGCCACCGACAATCAATATCTTGCCACCGGGCGAGATATAAGAAGAAGGCGTGAAAAATGATTTCGGCGTGTGATATATGCCGCTCATCATAAAGACGTACGTCAGCACGATAAGTACCAACGCCAGGCACGAGTACGCGAAAATGCGTCCAATGGTTGCCAAGCGCATTTTTCAACTCCCTATACGAACCCAATAACCAAAGGCGACGCCCGGTATTCGTTGGCAATCGATTTGGTATCGAGAAATTCCGAAAGCGCTGACGACCACCGTCGTCAGCGTATCGAAAATCCATACCCGCAGCATCGAGACTCGTCAACCACCATTCGCCGTCAGGCTTCTCCAACAGTCGAATGTCGAGCCGTCGATCGATGCCCGGATCACGTTCGCTCTAGCGTCCGGACCCGAACCTGAACCGCCCCGTCACACCGAAGCGCGTGTCATTGATATTGACGGCACTCGTGAGCTGCCGGAATGAATTAAAGTGATTCCCGAAAGTCTGAGTGGTCTCGATCGCATCCTCGCCAAACAAGTTCTCAACCCAGAGCGTAACATCGTATCGATCGTGCAAGACGCCCAACTTAAGATTTGCCAGTGTTCGATCGGGGGCCCATTGAGAAGCTACCAGGTCTGTCGGCTGCTCGCTGCGGTACGACACGTCGAGCCTTGTCATCCATTCAAGCCCATCGACAAAAAATGGCTTGACCAGTTCGGCTGAAAAGACTGCCGTATGCTTTGAACTCCGGCGTAATTGATTACCGCTGATATCGGGTACCCGGTCGTCCACCATACCGTCGCCGTCCGCGTCAATATCGACGCACGTCGCAGGAATCACGGGAATCGCAGATTGGCTTGCCGCCAACTGATTACAGAAAAAGGTCTCACCCGAGGCGATTGTGCCGTTGTCGAACTCCGGATCGGAGTAGCCGTAACCGAGTGACAACGTCAGACCATCCGTCGGCGAGGCAACAAGCTCTAATTCGACCCCATAACTCGTTACACCGGCTCCATTCGTCGTAGCCGTCAAAAAGCCGGCGGTACTCGACGAAAGTAACTGCCGAATCTGCACATCTTCCCAGTCAATATAGAAAGCCGCGAAATTGAAGGTCAGCCGATTGTCGAGCCAGGCTGACTTTATTCCTGCTTCATAGGTCCAATTCGTTTCTTCATCGTAGGAGACCCGCTCTGGATCGGCGAGCAACACGTTTAGCCCACCCGACCGGGTGCCGTGAGCTGCTGAACCGTAGACCATGACATCTTCCGTCGCCATGTAGCGCAGGATGATACGGGGATCCCAGAAACTCCAGTCGTCGTCGAATGTCGTGGGGCCAGTCGGCAGCGAACCGAAGAAGTCGTCCGTGATATTGACGATTTCACGTTCTTCATAGGTGTAGCGCAGTTCCGCGGTACCCGTGAGTCGGTCAGTAAAATCGTACTCAACGGAGCCGAATACCGCGTATTGCGTCACTTCATCCGTGCCTACAGTCAACTCAACAGTACCTACCCCGTCCAGAAACGCGACGCTCGGGAGGAACGGTGTCGGCACACCAAGCGTTGACCCCGGCGGCGCTGCCGGGGGGCCCAGTGAATCGGTCAGCAAGAACTGCAGGGCGCTGGGCGGCAGCCCAGTCGCTGCGACCGCAGCGCTTGCATCGATACCGAAACGCGTCGTATCGGTGTTCTCGCTGTCAAAAAAGTACAGCCCGCCCAACCAGCGCAGCGGACCGTCCGTCACAGACTCGAACCGGAATTCCTGCGACCAGTACTCATTGTCCAGCCCCTGCGAGCCAATATAGGTATTCAGGTTCTGCTCGGCGGTAAACGCAGGGTTGCCGAAGGGTACCAGGAAAGAAAACATAGGCACCGGGAAACCCGCCGCCGCCCAGTCACCAAACGGTAACCACCCGTAATGCGACTCACCGACCTGAGTCCGATCAAGATCCTGTTGGGAAAAACTTTCAGATTCAGTAAATGCCGTTAAGGAGACGAAACGAAACGCCGAAAAATCAATCGTGATATCAAGCGCTAGCCGGGTCGTCTCGGAATCGGAGGCATAGGCTTGCGGCGACAACGGATAGGTATCCGTCTGCAAGGCCGGTATATCACCGCAGTAGTAAGATGGAACACCGACATCATAGGAACCCAGCGGAGGGAATTGAGCCGGATCCAGTTCACCGCAATTGTTCGGCGCAATATTCAGGGGACGGCTGTCCAGAAAATCATCGGCGTAATACCCACTCAACGTGACGGAAGAAGATTCAGTTGGCAGAAACGTCAGTGATCCGCTGATCGATTTGTATTCATGGCCGCCGATACCGTCACCCGCGCCCAGCGGGCCGGCATTTTCCCACATCCCGTCATCTTCGTCGTACCGTGCAGCAATCCGGCCCAGCAACTTATCGGCAATCAACGGGCCACTGACCGAACCCATGACCTGGTAGAGTTCGTCTTCTGCAGCCGTGGCCTCCAACTTGCCTTCCAGCTCGTTGGTTGGCTTCTTGGTTACATAGTTGATCGCACCGGCGAAGGTATTGCGACCGAATAAAGCACTTTGCGGGCCACGCACGACCTCGACACGCTCGACGTCGAGAAGATTGACGTTCTGCACGGCGCGCCCGGAGACGAAAATACCATCGATAAATATGCCCACGGGATTGTCGAACGCGCGCGTATCGATAGTGGCTATGCCGCGTATGACTGGCGTGGCGCGACGACCGGCCTCGCCCGACTCAAATGTCAAATTCGGCGTGAAGTTAGCCAGATCATCGATATTCTGAATTCTGGCCTGCTCGATGGTTTGTGCGGAAAAGGAGGAGATGGATATGGGCACATCTTGCGCCTTCTCCTCGATCCGTCGGACGGTAACGACCATGTCATCCAACTCAGCCACGGCCGGCTCGATAACCAGTAGAAATAAAATTGCCCCCGCTATAGCGCGAAACAAGAATTTAAAGCGTGTGTTGCGAATCATATCGGCACCCCCCGGATCCCGTGATAACCGTAATATTAAGAGAACTCGAAATCAACTTTGCCAGCCGTCGGTTCGGCAATAAGTATAGGTCTCGCTGCAAACGATTACAAGAACCAAACTCCAAGGTAACTTAAACTGTGAGAAAATTTAATTTACCCAATAATTTCAACTAGTTATTTATTTTTCTAATAACATTTTATGCCTACCCGATCTTAAAGGCAAGCCTAATAAAATCAATGTTGCATACGTAATCATATCACCGGCTGTTCGTCCGCCGATCTCCAGGCGGGCCGGGATTCCTGCCCGCTTTAAGGCACATCGACTTTCAGTCCAGCGAAAATGTCCCCGTCCGGCGGGACAACGGGTTGTGACGCATCTTTCACGACTTCAACGGTCACATTGCGCGCCGCCGGATCTGTTAAGGCGCGTACACAGATCCTGGCCACATCAATGCGGTTGGTCTGACCGGGACCCTGGTTGTCGCCCTGGGCCACCAGGGTTCCCAAAGTGCCGCCGGCTTCGTCACTTAATCCCCCCGGTCTTACAATCGTATAGGGTACCCCGCTGGCCCGCAGTGCGTTCTCACCCTTCAGTTTCCAGTGCATGATATTGTCCATTCGGTCATGCGCGCCCCCCAAACGGGTAACACCCATCGCCGAAACCAGAACGAAGTGCTCGACCCCGGCGCTGCGCGCCGCCCCGGCCAGGTGCTTCACGCCTTCATAGTCCACTAACTCAGTGGTATTCATAGGATCGGCAAGATCACCTTTGCCGACGAATCTGGCGCCGACGGCTGACACGACAAACCGGGCACCCTCGAAAGCGGACGTTAGCGTCTCTGGCTGACGAACGTCCCCAGGGAACAAAGTCACGTTAGCCGGCAGTTTCGCGCGGGCACGATCCAGGTCTCGTACCAGGGCCCGTATCCGATAGTCATCGCCCAGTGCCGCCAGTATGGGACCCCCGGTTCGCCCGGTTGCGCCAATCACCAGTACCACGGGCGGTTCCGAAGCGCTCGAGTCTATGGCGTCCGCCGTTTGGCTGCAGCCCATCAGGAACCAGGTGCACAGCACCAAGGCGGCCAGCACTGCACCCATTCGGGTTTGGATTCTCACGCTTCTATCTCCTTTGTTGCGTTCGTGATTCACTCGCTTGATGGCGCATCAGCTTTCAGGCCAGAGAATACTTTCCCATCTAGTGGAACAACGGGTTGCGACGCATCTTTCACGACCTCGAGGGTCACATTGCGCGCTGCCGGATCTGTTAAGGCGCGTACGCAGATCCTGGCCACATCAATGCGGTTGGTCAGACCGGGACCATGGTTGTCACCCTGGGTCACCAGGGTACCTAAAGTGCCACCGGCTTCGTCAGTTAATCCCCCCGGTCTTACAATCGTATAGGGAACCCCGCTGGCCCGCAGTGCGTTCTCACCCTTCAGTTTCCAGTGCATGACATTGTTGAATTTATTCAGCGGGTGGTCCGGATTGGTAACGCCCATCGCCGAAATCAGAACGAAGTGCTCGACCCCGGCGCTGCGCGCTGCCCCCGCCAGGTGCTTCACGCCCCCATAGTCCACAAACTCTGCGGTATTCATCGAATCATCGAGTTCACCTTTGCCCACGAATCTGGCGCCGACGGCTGACACGACAAACCGGGCACCCTCGAAAGCGGACGTTAGCGTCTCTGGCTGACGAACGTCACCAAGGAACAAAGTCACGTTGGCCGGCAGTTTCGCCCGGGCACGATCCAGGTCTCGTACCAGGGCCCGTATCCGATAGTCATCGCCGAGTGCCGCCAATATCGAATTCCCGGTACGCCCGGTTGCGCCAATCACCAGTACCACGGGCGGTTCCGAAGCGCTCGAGTCTAAAGCGTCTGCCGTTTGGCTGCAGCCCATCAGGAACCAGGTGCACAGCACCAGGGCGGCCAGCACTGCACCCATTCGGGTTTGGATTCTCACGCTTCTATCTCCTTGCTTGCATTTCATGAAAACTAAAACATGTGACCGGCATCGATGCCGACGATATGGGCCTGCTCTGCCACAAAAAGACAACGTCGGGGAAAGCTGACACTGACCAGACGGCTAATCCGCCCGTTCTGCCGAGCGCTTTTCCGGGCCGCCGGCCTCTGCTGCGCCCTCTTCGACCAACAGGCCGTTGGCTTTGGCGAATGCGGCATAGGTCTCGGCATTTTGCAAACCAGGCGGGGAAATTCTATCTCCACCCACCACCTTCGGAGACGCCGCACCACGATATTTGCTAAGCCGATACCCGGCACTGTCTTTCGCATGATAGGCAGCCAACGTTTCGAGCTTGTCCTTGTCCGGATATAGCACCGCCGCGACGCCGCCATAGCCGATTTGCTGGCCGGCATTACGGGGGACATACCAGATTCCGCCATTTTCAGAGATTGTCGATTTCACGCTGTCTGAACGTACCGGAAAAGGATAATGCGTGAATGTGTCAGCTTGCTGATCGTACATCGAAAGATAATTATCGGTAGCGACCCAGATGTTGTCGTCTTTATCGGCTTCAGCGTTATATGGGTTGGTATATTCAATACCCA
>PVBE011821445.1_pt1 | contig 44317 bp, 33 predicted proteins | sample 1631181 | NCBI WGS metagenome assembly PVBE01 (sample SAMN08397723, study PRJNA350692) | Marine metagenome, whole genome shotgun sequencing project. | isolation source: water | place: Pacific Ocean | collected 2012-04
ATCCACAGGCGGTTTACGACCTCAACTTCGCCCGCTTACCATTGGCGCGCAACCTGTCGGCAACCTCTTTGGCCGTTTCGGCGGCTGAATTGAGCAGGATCAGTGCCGCTTCCGCGTCATCCATGTTGTAAGCATCGACGACCGGGTAACTCCGCCCGGAGAAGGCCGACAATTCCGAAAGCACTTCCGGAATGACCCGCCTTGCCGCCGCCATCGCCAGCGATAGCTGCATCTTGTTGTTGATGAGATCCGGATCGTTCATGTACGGCCCGATAGTTATGGGCCGCGTCGGATCGAGGGCCGTGAAAGGCGTTTCGGGCTGCCCGATAAGCGCGCGAACCCCTTCAGGATCGTCGAATGTTTGCAGGCGCCGGTACTGATGGCTGGTGAAGAATCCGTCGTAGGCGACAATCACGGGGAGGCGAACGTCCGGATGCTCGCCAATTCGTATGGCGGCGAAGTTGAGGTCGTAAACCGCCTGTGGATCCCGCGCGAGAAGAATGATCCAGCCGGTATTCAAGACGAAATAGAGATCCGAGTGATCGCAACGAATGTCGAGCGGCCCCGAAACCGTCCGCGTCGCCACATTGAGCACCATCGGCACCCGGGTCCCGGCCTGCACAGGGAGCTGCTCAAGCGCGTACAACAATCCTTGGGACGACGTTACGTTCAACACCCGTCCCCCGCCCAGGGCGGCGCCGTAGCAGATCCCGGCGGCGCCGTGCTCGCCGTCGCCGGGGACCATGACGATTTCGTGGTCGCCCTGCGATTGCATCTTGGCGAGGTTCTCCGCGACTTCCGTCGAGGGCGTAATCGGGAAGTACCCCATCAGGTGAAATCCGATGTCGCGCGCGGCCAGGGCGGCGGCCTCGTTGCCGCTGGAGAATCCAGGCAGCTGACGGACCGGCGATTGTGGCCTCTCGACCGCCTTGGCGGCCGGCCTTGCAAGAGTCTCCGTCTTAGGCGCCATGGCCGCCTCCAATCTGCTCGAACAGTTGCGGAAACAGCGGCGTCCCCAAGCGCTCGGCCATCCCGGGTGTCTCTGCCTCTTTGCTGAAGGCGCCGGTGGAGCAACTCTCCACGCACCGCAAACAGCCTTTGCAGTAGCGGTAATCCACGCCCACCAGATGCGCCGCGGACGGTACCGGTTCATTGCCCTCGGCCGTCCAAACCAGGCACAGATCCGGACACACCATCGAGCACATCCCGCAGTCGATGCATTTGTCTTTATCCAGCACCGGCAACCATCCGGTACGCGAAGTCGTAAGGTCGTTCCACACCGTGCTTCCGGGAGCGGGAAGAACACCCCCCATCGGCGCGGTTTCGTAGCCCCATATCGGGTTCGAACGGGCAACAGGTAAATCGCCCTCTGCGGTACCCAAACCGGTAATGATTTCGTATTCCTGCGCACCGCGGCGGAAAGCCTTCTCATTGGCCGCCACGGCTTCCGGCCTTTTTTGTGCGAACTCTTCGGCCAGGGTCTCAAGCAGAATGTCGGAATCCAGAAACGGTATTACCGCCGCCAGGGTGCCGATAAGCACGGCATTGGGCCGCGAGCTCTCCTCCAAGGCGATCCGCTGGGCGTCGATCCGGATGGTTTGAACGGTTTTCGGTAAGCGCTCGAGCCCGGCGGGGGTGTGCCCCTCGGGCCCGGGAAAAATGAGGACGCCGTCCGCCCGGATGCCGGCCAGCGTGCCCGGATTGGTAAGCAGCGCGTCGTGAAATACGACGATAACGTCCGGCGCCTCGACGGGCGCGCTGGTGCGGATCGGCCGTTCAGGCGGACCCAACCGAACGAAAGTCTTGATTGCCGAACCTTTCTTCTCCGACCCGTATGAAGAAAAATGAGCGCCATTGAGCCCCATGCCCAGCACTGTGGCGGTCGCCAGGATATGTCCGGCTGCGTGCGCACCGAGGCCGCCAATCGATTCGAACCGGAGCTCGAAAAAGCGATCTGGATTGGGCAACAAAACTCGGTTGTTCAACATAAACAATTGCCTTGGTTTGCAATATGACCGCAGGACCAGCCATCGACAGGCGATTGTGTACCTAGACGAGACGATTCCGCCCCGGGGACCCATCGTCTCACTCGCCTGTGATCTTCGCCCATCGTTATTCCCCCCTTTTGGGCTTCGCTATGCCTCCGGGTCGGCCGGTCGGTTCGCTACGAGGGTCGAGCATATCACTTGGCCTCGGCAGCAAATTGCTTACGGTCAATTTGAACGGCTACAAATTGTCGCAGGTGCCAGGGCGTGCATTGGGCGCGCATTGGGCGCGCAAAGGGCAGGGTGGCGGTGCGCCAGAGCCCGCATCTGGGCCGCGCACGGCGCACCTTGGTTTTGCGATACCGGGCCGAACGATGAAACTCACGCACGACGCCTTTGTCGCGCGGTAAAGAGGCGACTGTTTGAGGTCGCGGCAGGATTTGGCTTCCCGTTGGCGGACGGGGGCGCGTTAACCCTGTCGATCGCAATTCGCGGCGCCGCTACGTCCGTGCCAATGGCGAGGAGTCCGGTGTCAAGCGGATCAAAGGATTCGCCAATGTCCTCCAACGCTACACATTGAGCGATTTGGTTGTGGAGAACTGATGCGGCCTATCTCCAGAACAGTTAGGGTCTGAGGCACAAACCCGCGAGACGGAGAGGGGGCAACCATGACGACGGCATCCTACGAACTGATCGACACTCAGGAATTGCCCTGGGAGGTCGATCCCGACGTTCCCGGATTTTTCCGGCGTGTTCTCTACCTCGATACTGACACCGATGCGGAAGCAAAGCAGTGGTACCTTCCACCCGGCTGGGGCAGCGATGTTCACGACCACTTTCCGCACCGCCACTACCACGCTACGGTGACGGAGCGCGCCTTCGTTTTTTCCGGTGATTTGCCGCACTGGGAATATGACGACGGTCCGACGCAAACAAAGGGCGAGATGGTGTTGTTCCGGCGCGGCTGGTTTATGGACCGGCCGCCGCGCAGCATTCATGGCATCGATGCCGCACCGGTCTCGCAAACAGGCTGTCATCTCATCTACTGGAACACGGGAGGCGGTTGTGGCATCCGTTCGCCGTTAGCCACCGCCGAAACCCTTGACGTGCCGTTCGAGGGGGATCTCGAAGCGTTGGGCGACGATTTTACCGCGGCGCGGGTCTTCGATACCCAAGGTGTCGCTTGGGAAAACCACCCGACGATGACGGGATGGAAGCGAAAGGTTTTGGCCGAGGCAGGCCACGGGGCCACGCGCGATGTAATTCTTCACCTTCCACCGGACTGGAAGTCCGATTCGCTTCCCTTGAAGGGGAAACCGGCCCCGCACCGGTCCTGGCTCTATGTTCTCGGCGGCGACCTGACCCTGACCGTCTTTCCGGATCGCGGCAAGGCGGAGACCGTCTCGGTGCATGAAGGCAGCTACCTTGCCTGGGAACCCGGCACGTCGCTGGGTTGGACCGAGCGGCCGAAATCGGACATCGGCTGCACGATCCTGTGCATCGGAAACGAATTGGTGGCCTGAGAGGGCCGTTTTCGCATCAACCGATGCAAGTCACGGACTAGGGCGCCGAAGATGACCTAGGGGAACCGGCTCGGCCGCGGTTTGCGAAAACTTCGACCACGCACCGCGCGGAACCGGCGAAGCGTCGCTCGTGAGGCCGGCGGCGCCCGACGTTGCCGGTTCGTTATCCGGTGAATCAACCGAATGATTTGGCGTCGTCCGATCCAAAGCGGTGGATATCCTGTGTTGGGTGGAATATTTTGCAGGGCAAGGGGGATCGGTCGGCGAAATGCCGTCAACGCCAGGAGGGGCTCACGATGGAATCTCAGAAGGACGGCATGTTCATGCCGGTGTGGAGTTCGCCTTTCGGCCCGCCGCCATACTGGATGGAGAGTTCCGAACGCATCATCATCGAATTCGAGACCGACCCGGAGGAAATCCGGCGTATTACGCCGGCGCCCCTCAAGCCCGCTGAGCACAATCGGTTGCTCGCCTTCGTCTCCGACAACCGGCAAACGCCGCACTCGCTCTTTTACCACGAAGCGGGGATCGTTCAGTCTGTGACCTATGAAGGCCGCCCGGCGATCACCATCCCCTATCTCTGGACTTCGACCGACACTGCCATGCTGGCCGGGCGCGAACTTTACGGCATGCCCAAACTGATGTGCGATCATGACCGGCTCGAAATATCCGGCAACGAGGCCTTTGGCAAACTAGGACGCGAAGGGCGGACGATGTTGGAGATGTCGATCACGATCGAGAAGAAGGTTGCGCCCGAAGACATGCCGATGTCGTCGGAATACGCCTTCATGCGTGTCATTCCGAGTCCCGATCCCGATTGGCCGACTTTGCGCCAACTCGTCTGGATTACGCTCGAGGATCCCAAGGTGCACTCGTGCTGGGCGGGCAAAGGCTGGCTCCGGTTCGGGTGGCCCTCCTCATCGGGCCTCGACCGGCTTCCGGTCAACCGCATAACGAATGCCTGGTACTCGCAACATTCCCTGACTCTTAGCGCCGCCAAAATCCTGCACGAAGAAAAGATCAAGAACGAGTTCGGATAGAGGCCGGTTTCGCCGGCACGAGCTCGCGACAAACCACCGGATAGGTGCGGCGATTCCGGAGTGACCTTTCAGGCTCATCCGGCCGCCTTCTCGAAACGCCCGGCCGCGGAGGCGGCGGTTCCCGGAGGACCGAACCTCAATGCGCGTGCCGGGGCGCGTGCCGGGGCGCACGCCGGGGCGTCCCCCCGGGTCATGCCGGTCGAGAGGTTTCGATCTATTGGTTCGAAATGCGCCGGAGGATTTCTCGCTCCCGCCGCGCCTCTCCGAAAAGCCTGTTTGCCGCCATCAAATCGATTCAATCCGGTCGGAAAGGGCTCTAGGTGCGCCGCCGGTCAAGAAATCCCTAGATGAACGGCGCCGCCCGTTTGATCAGTTCTTCCAGGTTCGGTTCCTTGGGGTCGCGCGGCTTGCCGGGGTGGATGATCGAAACCTGGCAGGTCTCGGCCGCCTCGACCAATTCGCGGAAAGTGCCCGCATCCAGGTCGAGGAAGTAGGCCTGTTGGTTTTCGTCATAGGCGAACATCTGATTGTTGAGATCGGTGCACTCGTTGCAAGTGGTGCAGCGGGCGGTTTCGATCCGCGGTTCGTCCGGGTCTATGGCCGGCGCCTCCGGTTCCTCCGCTTCCGCCTCTTCGACGGCTGAAGCCTCGGCAGGGGCGCCTGTGGATACCGGTGCGCTCGCCGGAGCCGACGTCGGCGTTGCCGGGGCCGGGCCCGCGCTGGCCGCCTGGGCCTGAGCACGCAGTTCGTCAAATTCGTGCTGCTTTTCCTCGTCCCAGCGCTGGCGCTCACTTTCCAGCAACCGGGTTGCATGCGAGTTATGCACGCCGCCCAACTCTTGCAGGGCGTGCCAACTTTCGCTGCACCGTTCGGCGGCCCGGATCAGGGTCTCGGCGACGACGATCTTGCGCAGTACGTTTTCGCCGTCGACCATCAGCACGTAGGGCACGTTATCCTGGCGCTCGTCAGGTTTTCGTTGCAGGAATTCGCCGACCGGCATCAAGCCGTTGGTGGTGCCGCTGTCGGCCACACCGGCAAGGTGCCTGGCATAGCGCCGGTCTGCGGCGACGAAATCGACGAACGTGAAATTGAGTTTTTCGTCGACCCGCTCGTGGTGATCGAGCTCGTAGTTGAGACTGTGTTCGGGCCAATCGGCCTCGACCTGCGGGTTGTCCGCGATCGAGAAGCGCGAAGCCCAGTCGGCGCCGGCCGTCGGATCGAAGATGAAAGCCGGAAAGCCGCGGGACTCGGCCGCCGAAGCGGCCGCGAGATAGGACGCACGTGAGCCGTTCGCCCCGCCACCGCCGGAGAATATGCTGAATAGCGCAGGGCCGGCGTAGTCCAGGCCCTGCATGATCCGGTTCCGCAGCCGGTACATACGGGCGCTGGCGGACTGGAAGACATAGGCGCTGTTGAGGCCGATTGCCATATTGGCAAAATGCAGATTGTTGCCGCCAAGGGCGATTTGTCCGGGCGTGATGCCGTCCTCGCCCAAGAGGTCGTCGGTCTGGACCAGCACCTTGATCGGCAGGCCGGAAGACAACAGCTCGATCGCCGTGGCTCGTTCGACCGCCGCTGTTTCCGCATCGCCGTCGGTCAGCAACACCAGATAGCTGGGAAACTGCGCCAGATCTTCCGCCCGCAGCGAGGACTGGTCGAAGGCCTCGAAATACTGCTCGTACCGCAGCGGTTTGTAGCGGTTATCCAATTCAAGTTCGGCGACCGACAGGGCCTTGGCCAGGCCCACAAGTTCGGGCAGCCGTTCCGCAAACGCTTCCCTGGCGCCGCTGCAACGATCGAAAACGAAATCGTAGGGCGCTTCGGCGGTGCCCTGTCCAAACAACGCCGAAGGGGGGACGAAGCGCTGTGTTTCCAGCACTTTGAGGGTTGCGCGCAGACGCAGGCGCCGGTCCTCGGGCAGGCTGGAATCGGGCGCGGTTTGCGGCAAGATTTTCGACATGGCGTCGAAATCGAAGGCGGCTTCGAAAGCCCCGCCCATCGCGCCCTTGAGCTGTTCGGGACTGCGCCCTTCTTCAGATTTGCCGAAGTCCGCCCGCAGGATGGCGTTCAGGCCCAGAATCAACTTGTCCAGGCGATGGCGCAGGCGGCGGTTCTTTCGCCTCTGGCCGCCGGTCCAAAGATGGCGCAGCACCCGGCCCGGCGTTTCGCCATCGCAATCGATCACCCGTCCATCGACGTCAAGTTCGGATTCGGCCTGCGACAGAATAGCAGCGAGGTCATTGGCGGTTTCCTCGTCCGCAGCGGTCTGCATGCGCTCGCCGGCCTGCTGCCACAAATCCACTAGCGTCCCCTCCGCACCACCGGCCACGGCGGATCTCAACTCGCGCTCAAGCCCGAGCAACTGTTTGCGGGCGAATTCGCCCTCGATGCCCTGCGGCGCGATCTGGTTCAGGATGCGGTCGATAATGCCGGAGAGCGTGCACACCGCGTCTTCGCCTTCGCTCGTGTCGACCAACACCAGCGGGTAGTCGTAGCGCAACCCGGTCAGGTCGCCGTACCCGGCGAAAAGGGCCGGGCGCAATTCCAAATCGGCGACATCCGTCAGATGTCCACCGGAACGGTCACCCGTGAGGTGAAAGGCGACAAGTTCTACGTGGCCGGCTTCTGCATTCATTGTCTCGGTTGATCCATGTTCAGCGGGTAAACGCCTAGGCCTCGGGCCAGATGGTGTATTTATCGAGTTCGCTGTTCAACGCCGATTCGATGGTGCCGGCGTTATAAAGTTCGTTCGGGTCGCGAACGTCGTCGTACCGGGGCATTTCCTTGTTGTGATAGAGGATGCCGATCGGGGCGCAGTCAGTCATCGCGGCGATCTCCCGGGCCCGGTCGAGGTTGAGCGGGTCGTGTTCTTCGCGGGTCTTGTAAATATTGCTCAGGCTGGCGGGGATTTGCATGCCGTTCTCATGGTGCAGCATCAAGGTCTTGTCCGGATTGTCGATCCACTCATCGAACATCGTCGGTACGTATTCGGGACAGCGCTGCAGAATGCGCACGAAGGAAAAGCCCTGGTGGTGGAAGGCGGCGGAAATGATGTCGTAGAGGATTTCGGGGATCCAGTCAGCGGCCTGGGCGATGAAAGAAGCGTTGGTGATGCCCAAGGTGACGGTCAACGGGTTGAGCGGCTCAAGATAGCTGCCGTGCGGTGTGGTGTTGGTGGTAATGCCCTGGGGCGAGGTTGGCGACACTTGATTCTTGGTCAAGCCGTAGAGACGGTTGTCGTGCATCAGCACGGTCATGTTCATGTTGTAGCGGATGGCGTGAATCCAGTGGGCCGTACCGATGGAACAGCAGTCGCCGTCACCGGTGTTGACGAAGACGTGGAGGTCCGGCCGGGCCATTTTGACGCCCTCGGCAATCGGCAGGGCACGGCCGTGCAGGCCGTGGAAACCGTAGGTGTTCATATAGTGCGGGAAGCGGCTGGAACAGCCGATGCCGGAAACGAACACAGTTTCCTCCGGCATCAACTCTTCGTCCCGGCACAGGCGTTGCAGCGCGGTCAGGATCGCGTTGTTGCCGCAACCGGTACACCAGCGCGGCACGCCGGACATGAAATCGTCGATCGTGAAGTTTTCTTCATTTGACTTCAGCAAGCGTTCGGTAACGGGTGTTGGCATATCGGCCATCTTTCTTCGTACGCGCTTAGCGCAGTTTCTCGCCGACCACTTTGGCGATGGTCGACGGTTTCATCGGGGCTCCCTTGACCTCGCTCCAGCAGTCGATATCGGTCAGGTAGCGGGCGCGCAGCAGCCAGGCGAGTTGGGAATAGCGGCGGTTATCTTCGTCGATGATCTCGCTTTCGGGGCTGTCCGACCAGCTGTTCTCGATCGTCATCACCTTCTTGAAGCCTTGCATGATTTCTTTGATGCCGGACGGCAAAGGTTGCAGGAAGGTGAGGTGCATGGACGAAACCTTGTGGCCGTCATTGCGTAACCGCGTGACCGCCTCTTCGATCGCCCCTTTGGTACTGCCCCAACCGATGATCAGCAGGTCACCCTCGCTGTCGCCGAAAACCGTCGGCGGGGTCAGCGTCTTTTGCAGGGTGGCCAGTTTCAAGCTGCGTTGGCGCATCCCCTCCTGATTGATCAACGAGTCGTAAGCGACATTGCTGTTGCGGTCATGGGCCAGCCCGGTCAGGCAGTGCATTCCATTGGGCTGGCCGGGAATGAAGCGCTGGGCGATTCCGGTGGTTTCGTCCCAGTCGTAGGGCCGGGCGCTTTCTGCCACGGCGCTCTGGTCGAACGGCGGGGCGACCCAGTCCGCTGAAAACTCCGGCCGGCGGAAGGGCTGCTGCGCGGTCGCCAGATTGGCATCGGTCAGAAGCAAGACGACGGTGTTGAAGGTTTCTGCGATCTTGCGGGCGGTGATCACCGAATAGAAACAGTCTTCGATGCTGGAGGCGGCCATTACCACTTTGGGGGCATCGCCATGGCCACCGAAGCAAGCGAACAGCAGATCGCCCTGTTCGCCCTTGGTTGGCTGACCGGTGCTCGGACCGCCGCGCTGCACGTCGACCACCACCAGCGGGATTTCCGCCATTATTGCCAGGCCGATGGCTTCCTGTTTCAAGGACAGGCCGGGGCCGGAGGTGATGGTGAGGGCGCACTTGCCGGAATAGGAGGCGCCGATGGCAAAGGCGCAGGCCGCGATCTCGTCCTCGGCCTGGTGGACGATGCCGCCGACTTTCTCGAAGATGTCGCTCAGGTAATGCGAGGCGGAGGTCGCCGGGGTGATCGGGTACATCGCACAGACCTGCATGCCCGACGCCAGCACGCCGAGCGCCAGGGCGGAATTGCCGTTGATGACGATCTGGGGCTCGGTCGATTTGACTGCCGGGATGTCGTATTTGAAGTCGAGGTTGGCTTCGGCCCAGGCGTAGCCGGCATCCATCAGTTCGACATTGGCCTTGACGACGGCATCGCTTTTGGTGGCGAAGATGAAGGCGATCTGCTTGTGCGCCATCTCCGGCTCGAAGCTGTAGATATTGCACAGTAAGCCGAGCACAAACATGTTCTTTCCGCGCGTGGGGTCCACAACCAGGTGGAGGCATTCCTCTTCCATCGGGATTTCATAAACCTGATAGCCTTGTGCCAGCAGGTCGTCATAGGCCTGAATATAGGACCCGACGATTGCCGGATCGCGGTCGTTGCGCCATTTGTTTTCGAGCAGAATGGTGCTGCCGTGTTTCAGTTCACCGGCGCGGACCCGGCCCAACAGGACTTGCTCGTTGAAGGCAACGACAAGGTCGGTTTGATCGCCGCCGTTGGTGACGTGACTGGTGCCGACCCGGATGCGGTTGCCGCTGGCTCCCTCGATGCTGCGTGCCGGGGGTTGGATTTCGGCTGGAATGATTTCGACCGTCCAGATGCCGTTGCCCTTGCGGGCGGCGATTGCGGCGAACGATTGGCCGCATTTCTGCGCCCCTTCTCCCGAATCGCTGACGATTTCGACAATATGTTCGTCCAGTGTCCGGACGTTTTTTGCCACCGGAGCGGAAGCGCCGTTGCCGTCTTCGTCGGGCAACAAATCGGTCTTTAGTGCCGTTTCCATTTCTACCGTATCCATTGTCGGGCTAATTTCCGGGGGTGGGTCCGTCGCGCTCAGGCGCTTCTCAAGCGCACGAAGTTTTTTTCCTCAAGATCGATACCGAATAGTTTGGGGCCGTCACTGGCGCTGTCGCGCTTGGGGAGGTAGACGATGTCCGTGTCGCGTATCCCCAAATAGGATTTGATCGAGCGCGCCGCCTTGCGGCCTGCGCCCATTGCGAGGATCACCGTGGCGGCACCGGTGACGATATCGCCACCGGCATAAACCCCCGCCATCGAGGTGGAGAGATTCTCGTCGGTCTCTATATAGCCCCATTGGTTAAGCTTGAGTTTGGTGGTCTGGCCGATGATCGGGTTGGGATTGGTGCCGATGGCATAAACCACCATGTCGGTCTCGAACTCGTACTCGCTGCCTTCGATCGGTACCGGCCGGCGGCGGCCGGAATCGTCGGGTTCGCCCAGCTCCATCTCCAGGCAGCGCATGCCGCGGACGTTGCCCTCGCCGTCATCGAGAATCTCGATCGGGGCGGTCAGCCAGCGGAAGTCGATGTCTTCCTCTTGGGCGTGGTGAATTTCCTCTTCTCGCGCCGGGGCTTCCGCTTCGGTGCGGCGGTAGATGCAATACACCTTTTGGGCGCCCAGGCGAAGGGCAACCCGCATCGCATCCATGGCGGTATTGCCAGCACCGATGATGGCGACCTTTTTGCCCAGGTGCAACGGCGTGTCGTATTTCGGAAACTCGCCCGCGCTCATCAGGTTGCAACGGGTCAGCAATTCGTTGGCCGAGAGCACGCCGTTGAGCGATTCTCCCGGTATGCCCATGCATTTCGGCGAGCCCGCTCCGGTGCCGACGAAGAGGGCCTCGAAGCCCATCTCATCGACCATCTGCTCGATCGTGAAAAGGCGGCCGACCAGGGTATTGCATTCGATCTTGACGCCGAGCTTTTCGATGTTGCCCAGTTCGACGTCAATCACCTCGTTCGGGAGGCGGAATTCGGGAATCCCGTAGCGCAGGACGCCGCCAGCCTTGTGCAGGGCCTCGTAGACGGTGACATCGCAGCCCACCTTGGCGAGGTCGGCGGCGCAGGCCATGCCGGCAGGACCGGAACCGACGATGCCGATCTTGAATCCATTCGGCTCGCGGTAAGGCTGGGTGCTCCAGCCCTGTTCGATCGCCAGGTCGCCGATCCACCGTTCGAGCCGGCCGATCGCCACCGGTTCGAGGGTGTCGCCGACCGGGCAGACCAATTCGCACTGGTCTTCCTGCGGACAGACGCGGCCACAGATTGCCGGCAGCAGATTGGCATCGCTCAGGGTTTCGTAGGCGGCATGGAACTCGCCGGCGATGATCTGCTCGATGAAGCCGGGGATGTCGATGGCAACCGGACAAGCCTTGACGCAGGCCGGTTCCGGGCAAAGCAGGCAGCGTTCGCATTCGTTGAGGGCATGTTCCTGCAGATATCCGAGCGCCACCTCGGCGAAGTTCTGTACCCGATCCCCGGGTGCCTGTACGGGGATCGCGGTTCGTTCCTGCGGAATGGTGCGAATTGTTTTCTTGGCCATGGCCGAGTGGTCCGTTCTATGCGTCTATATAACTGGTGCGGTCCCTGATGGGACCTCGTTATGCACCGATCTTGCCGCGCGCGGCGCGACTTTTTCGTTTCGGTTTCTTGGCCGCCGTTTTCGCCGCGGCTGAGGGGGCGGTCTCACCGGTCCACTTCTCCATCGCCAGCGCCTCATCGGACTTGAACCGTGTCAACCGGTTCATGAGATCGTCGAAATTGACCTGGTGGCCGTCGAAGTCCGGCCCGTCGACGCAGGCGAATTTTGTTTCGTCGCCGACCAGCACCCGGCAGCCGCCGCACATGCCGGTGCCGTCGACCATGATGGGATTGAGGCTGACCGTGGTCTTGATGCCTAATTCGCGTGTCGTTTCCGCCGCCGCCTTCATCATGATTGGCGGCCCGATGGCGATCACCTCGTCGATATCATCATGCTTGGCGGCGGCCATCTTGATGCCATCGGTGACAAGCCCCTTGATGCCGGCCGAGCCGTCGTCGGAACAGATGATGAATTCGTCACAGACGCTCTCGAACTTATCGCGCCAGAACACCAGGTCTTTGTTGCGGAAACCGATGACGCCGATAACGTAGGCGCCGCTCTGTTTGAAGGCGCGGGCCTGGGGGAAAACCGGGGCGACCCCGAGGCCGCCGCCAACACAAACCACTTTGCCTCCTTCGCCGATATGGGAGGGCTCTCCCATCGGGCCGACCAGGGAGTGCAGCGAGGTGCCGACCTGGCATGTCTTCTGCATTTCGGCGGTCGTCTTGCCGGCGACCTGGATAACCAGGGTGATGGTGCCGCGTTCGGTATCGAAATCGGCGATTGTCAGGGGGATTCTCTCGCCGCCTTCGCGGGAGATCACGATCACGAACTGACCCGGCCTGGCAGCCTTGGCCATCATCGGATGATTGACTTCCAACAGATAGGTGACGTCCGAAAAATCCTCGCGGGCAACGATCTCGTAGGAGGCGTCATGACGGGGTACGGCGCCCGCAGGTTCTTTCGCCCCGCTCTTGCCGCTGCCGAAACCGCCGCAGTTCTTTCTTCCAACCGTCATAAGAAATCAGGCCTCCGCCATTGACGTCAATAGATCCTGGTGGATCGGGTTTTCTCCTTAGACCCGGCGACTTTGGGCCCCATTACCTCTGTCCTTGAGCCAAGGGCCGCCCCGGTAGACGCGCCGCGGAATCCCCTCAGGAATATTGAAAAAGTGATGATCGTGAAAATTGCTGGGGGCATTGATACTGGTCAATCGGCACCGGCCGGCGAGGGGCCGGCATTCGGGCTCCTAGGCCAACATCACCTCCAACCGGTCGAGCAAATCCCTATTTGGACAATTGAAATAACGGCTTTCTACATTGAAATCGCAAGTGTGAAATTTGTCGCACAGGCGGCACTTTAACGTGGCGGCCTGCATTTCCTCGGGCAGGAGTGTGATGCTGCGTTCGATATCAATGTCGAGAAACTCAAACATACAGCCTAACGGATAGGGCATCGTCGATTGTATCGACATCGTCGAAAATCCCCTCATGGCCCGAGGATGATAGCAGGAATTCCAGAATCCCCGAATGGCACGTTCCAACGCTGACATTGGTAGCAGCAAGGAGCGTCGGCGCCATGCGGCGCACTGACGCACGGTGGAGTGCCGCGCCGGCCGGGTGCCGGCAGAATTCGAGGGCCAGCTCATAATGGGCACGGCGGTGGGGAGATTCTGGATGGCCCACCGGCCAGCCGCCGATCCTCGGTTCGTCGGTCCAGAGCCTCGGTTCTTGGCCCTCAAATCGGATCAGCTTGTGGAGTTTGATCCTGGTCGTTTCGAAATCGGTGGAATAGCGATCAACGCGTGCCCGGTGTGGCCGGCGCACTCCAGTATAGGGGCGAAGTGTGAAGAAGTAGAGAACCCGACATGATCGTCGCCGCACCACAGCGAATTGCGGCTGAACCGGGTCAACCGGGACCACGCCAGAAAGGCGATCGCACTCTATGCGTGTATTCAAGAGATTCGCGCGGGCGGGGTTTCACTAGGAATAGGGTCTCACATCCGGCGAGAATCGGGTCCTCGGTTGGGTCGCGACCCTGCCGGTCGTCGTGGCGCCCCGGCAAAAGTTGGCGCCGGGTTTGCCGCTCGACTGGACACGGAAACACGATAATCGATATTGTTCCCCGATAGCCGGCATATCGGAGGCGTTGCGCGACTCGGCGCCGCTGTGACCTGCGGCGCTTTTTCAATTTGGTACGACATGCCCCTGTTCAAAGCCGAAAAGACCATCGTCACCAAGAACGCCGGCGTCTGGGACATCGACCTCAACGAGGAGACCTGCAAGGCCTGCGGGTACTGCATCAATCTCTGCCCGGTCGATGTCTTCGCTTGGCGCAAGGAAGCGAACAAGCTTGGTTGGTTCCCGGTCGTCGTGGCGCATGAGGAAAACTGTTTCGGCTGCATGCTCTGTTACCAGATCTGCCCGGATTTTTGCCTTGAAGTGACGGCGAAGGCAACTGCGCAGCTGGTCGACGCGGGTTAGAAGGAGATTCCATGACGTTGACGGAAGATTCGGTGCACGAAGAACTCGTCGCCCCGTGGGTCGAGTGGCAAGCGACATATAGCGAAGGCCGCCGGCTGCTGGAGGCCGGCACCTACGCCTTGACCGAAGGCGCTGTGGCGGCGGGCCTAGGCGCTTTCGCGGGCTATCCGATCACTCCCGCGACCGAAATCGCCGAGTACATGTCCAAACGCCTGCCGCAGATCGATGGCTTCTACATTCAGGCCGAGGACGAATTGGCCGGCATGCACATGTGCGCGGGCGCAAGCCTCGGCGGCAAAAAGGCGATGACGGCGACCTCGGGTCCTGGTTACACGCTGATGCACGATGCCTATGGCTGGGCGATCGTCAACGAGATTCCAATCGTGGTGGTGGACGCCATGCGGGTCGGTCCGGTCAGCGGGATTACCGGGGCGCCGGGGCAGGGAGAGTTCTACGTCTCGCGCTATTGCAGCCATGGCGGCAACATCGAGACTATCGTGCTGTCACCGAACAGCGTCCAGGAAACCTTCTGGCTAACCATTGACGCCTTCAATCTGGCCGAACGGTTCCGCACGGTGGTGACCATCCTGACTGACCAGGTGATCGCCGACATGTTCGAGGATCTGTTTCTGCCGCGCGATTACGCGGAATTGAGCGACATAGTGGTGCCCCGCCGCCACAACCTACAGATGCCGTTTTTTCCGGCCGATTCTTCGGCCATCGACGTGCCGCCCAACGTCATCGGCGAGGGCACCGGGGTCTGCGTGTCGCCCTATACCCACACCGAAGAAGGCTACGATATCGAGGACATGGAGGCGCAGTGGTCGCAGACCTTCCGGCTGATCAACAAAATCCGCCATCACAAGGATCAGATCCTGCGCTATGAGGCGGTCGGGCTGGACGATGCGGAGGTTGTCGCGGTGGCCTACGGGGCGACCTCACGTACGGTAAAGACGGCGGTGCGCGAAGCCCGCCGTCGCGGGATCCGCGCCGGTTTCCTGCGCCTGATCTCGCTCTGGCCGTTTCCCGACGAACTCTTCGAGCGCGACGTTCCCTACCTGGTGTGCGAACTCAATTACGACGGCCAACTGGTCCGCGAGGTGATGCGCGCCGCGCCGGACAAGAGCCGAACCCATTTCATGGGCAAAAGTGGCGAACTCCACACCGTCGCCGAGGTTGGCGCCGCCCTTGAAAGCGTGGCCCGGCACCAGAAGATGCCCGAATTGCCCTACATCTGGACAGAGGTGCGATGATGAATATGTTGGCGAAGAAGTACCTCAGGCCGGACTTGATCCCGACCAAGGCCTGTCAGGGCTGTGCAATCGGCTCGATCGAGAACTGGTTGCTGCAAGCCATCGACGAAATGGAATTGAAGCAGGAAGACGTGATATTTGGCGCCGGCATCGGCTGTGTCGGCCGGCAGACCTTTGCCACCTGGGGCGGCGACAACTTCGGCGCCACCCATGGCAGGGCGCTTGCGGTGGCCACCGGCCTGAAGGTGGCGCGGCCCGACAAGAAGATTCTTCTCGTGGTGGGGGACGGCGATGCCGCTTCGATCGGCGCTTCGCACCTGATTCATGCCGCCCGGCGCAATATCGGGGTGACCGTGATTTGCGAAGACAACATGGGATACGAATCGACCGGAGGCCAGTTCTCGCCCACTACGCCGGCTGGATACGTCACCAATTCGAGCCCCTACGGCATGGTCGAGCAGTCCTATGATCCGTGCGATGTGGTGATCGCGGCGGGGGCCACGTTCGTTGCCGAGACCACGGCGGTGCAGTGGCGCCAGACCGTAAAGATCGTCAAGCTGGCGATGCAGAACGACGGCTTCTCGTTTGTCCATATCCGTTTCCCCTGCGTCGAGAATTTCGGCGCCTCGGCGCTCGGCAGCCGCGATCCCCTCGTCAGCATGGAATGGATCTACGACCACACCAAGGGCAAGACAGACGATGGCAAAGCGGCGGATTTTGTCTGGGAAACCGGCATCAAGCATGACGCCTCCAACAGCCGCCCGGAATACTCCAAGATATTGCGCGACCTGAACACGCGGGTCCGCGCCGATTTGGCTGCGGCGGGGGCAGGCGCATGAATGTGGCTGAAGGGTCGAGCGCGGCGCAATCGGCGAAGTCCCGGACCGAAATCCTGATCAGCGGCTTCGGCGGCCAGGGGGTTATCCGTATGGCCCTGATCCTCGGCCGGTGCGCCATCAACCAGGGCAACCGGGTAACGATGTTGAAGAGCCACGGCACCGAAACCCGCGGCGGCTATGTACGGGCGCAACTGGTGATTTCGCCCGACTACGTGGATAGTCCGGTGGTCGAAAGCGCCGATATTTTCGTCGCCTTTTCGGCACCGGCCTACAAGAAATTCTACGATTTGTGCAGCGGCAAGGTGCTTTACGATCCTGAAATGGTGGAGGAGGTGCATGACGAAGCGCCCGATCGCCATGTCAATATTCCGTCCCGGGCGCTCGCCCGCGAGCATTTCGGCAACGTGCTGTTCGCCAACATGGTGATGCTTGGCGCCCTGACACGACTCGTGGCGATTGATATCGCGGCAATGAAAGAAGTCATGCTTGAGGTCATTCCGCGTTCCCACGAACAGAACCTGCAAGCCCTGGATCTGGGCCATAATCTGGAGGCGGTGGCCGGGCGCGCCTGATCCTGTCCCTGCCATTTTTTCCGCCCGGCGGCGCGGAACAACCGGTCTTTCTATTCGTTCAGGACCACGAGCCAATCGACGGCGACGGCGCGCTCGGCGCCGACCAGAACCGGGTTGAGGTCCACTTCCTTCAAACGGTCGCCGGCGGCGGCACCGAATCGCGAAACGGCGCAGATCATTTCGATCAGGGCGTCGCGGTTGATCGCTGGGCGGCCGCGCACGCCGCCCAGGATGGCGCTCCCGCGCAAATCCTCGAGCATGCGGTCGGCTTCCAGGGCCGTTACGGGCGCTTTGGCGAAGGCAACGTCCTCCAGCACTTCGACCAGAATCCCGCCGAAACCGACCATGATGACGACGCCGAATACCGGATCGTTCTGCAAGCCGATGACGAGTTCGAGGTCGCCCGTGACCATTTCGGAAACCACCACGCCGCCTAGCTTGGCCTCTGGCCGATACGCGGTGGCTTTCGTCATGATCGCGGCGAAGGCTTCGCGCACGGCGTTCTCGTCCTTGAGTCCGGTCCGAACGCCCCCGGCCTCGGTTTTGTGCAGAATGTCAGCGGATTCGATCTTTAGGGCGACCGGATAATGGAGGGTCTCGGCGCCGCTGATGGCCTCTTCCGACGACGTGGCGAACACCGTACGCGCCACGGACACACCGCCAGCTTCCAGCAGTCTTGCGGCGGCGAGCGTCGGCACGGGTCCCCCCGCCGCCGGCAGGTCGAACGCGGGCAGGCGAATATTGGCACGCGCCCTTGTGTCCGCCAGCCACGATCGGCGGGATTCGGCATAACGGATCAGGCCGGCGACGGCATCGATCGCAGGTTCCGCACCGCGAAGGACCGCAATGCCTCGTTTTCGTAGCGCCTTGATCGCGCGATCGGGAGCGGCGACCCAGCAGACCACGAAGGGTTTCGTCGCTCTGGCCTTGATCTCTTCGATAACGCCCACCAGAACGTCGACGTGTGCCTCCATCAACTGGAACCAGATGACGCCGACATGAATCTGCGGATCGGCCAGCATGATTATCATGCTTTGAAGCAGGCTCGCCGGGTCAGCAAGAAACTGCCCGGTAATATCCACAGGATTGCCAGCGCTGCCGAATTCCGGAATGACTTTCTTCAGCGCCTGTTGCGTCGCCTCGTTTAGGACCGGCACGCCGAGGCCGAGCTCCTCCGCCCGGTCGGCCATGAGCACTCCGGCCCCGCCTGACTGGGTGATTAGACCGAGGCCCCTTCCATCAGGCAGTCCGCAGTATTTGAATGCTTCCACCAGATCCAGTAAATGCTCCTCGTTGCGGGCGCGGATGATCCCGGCCTGGCGCGTCACGCCCTCGAATACGGCGTCTTCCCCTGCCAGCGAGCCGGTGTGCGAGGCGGCGGCACGGCTGCCCGCTTTCGAGCGGCCGACTTTGGTCACGACGAGCGGTTTGCCTTGCTCCAGGGTGCTTTTGCCGAGAGCCAACAGCCCGGCGCCGTCCAGCACGCCTTCGATATAGCCGGCACCGACCTCGATCCGGGGATCGGCCAGCACCTCGCGCATGGCGCTCACGAAATTCACGTCCGCCTCGTTGCCGGTCGCGACGAAGTAGCCAAGGCCCAGGTCGCGATTGCGCGCCAGCGCCGCGATCGCCGTGCCGAAAGCGCCGGACTGGGACACGAACCCGACCGGTCCCGCCAACGTCTCGCCGTCGGCGTACTGGCTGAACGACGCCATGACGTTCTCGAAAGTGTTGATGAGGCCCAGCGTGTTGGGCCCAAGGAGGCGGACGCCGCAAGTCCGCGCGACCTCGACGAGTTCCCGTTCGAGCGCGCGCCCCTCTTCGCCGATCTCGGCAAAGCCCGAACTGATCACCACCGCTGCGGGCACCCTTTTTTTGCCGAGCTCGCTGATCGCTCCGGCGACGTGCTTGGCCGGCACCGCGACGACGGCAAGATCGACGGCGCCCGGAATCGCCTCGACGGTGGGATAGCAGGTGAGGCCGCTGATCTCCGAGTACTTGGGGTTCACGGGATAGATCGGCCCTTTGTATCCCTTCTTGAGCAGGAACTTCAGTGGCCGGCCATTGAGTTTTTCGAGATTGGTGGAGGCCCCGAGGATGGCGATCGACTCGGGACGAAGCAGCGGCCGCAGGGAGGCGGTCACCGGTCAGGTCTCGAGCGTTGCTGCATCAAGAGCGCGCTTGCCGGGCGCGCAAGCCAACCGCCGCGGCGGTCGAATCGGAACCGGGCGGCGCCGAAAGAATCCTCGTTGCAGGGATTGTCCCCAGCGATGACGGGCACGGGCTGAGTGGAGCCGAGGAATTGCGGGCATTTCAGGTTGTGGTTGATTTGTTCTTGCCCCAAGTGCGGCAGGACAGGCTCAGCGTAATGTTGCGCCCGTATTAATGACTGCCGATGTTGCCGAGCCCGGTATCTGCGCGCTCCGCGTGTTCGTGCGCGTGCTCCGGTTAGTTCAACGCCCGGGCGAGGCTGACCATGTTGCAGCCCACCTCAACCGGTGAACGCCTGCAAACCGGTCTGTGCACGCCCCAAGACCAGGGCGTGGATGTCGTGGGTGCCCTCGAGGGTGTTGACGGTTTCGAGATTCAGCAGGTGGCGAATGACGTGAAATTCGTCGGAAATGCCGTTGGCACCGAGCATGTCACGGGCCATGCGGGCGACTTCAAGCGACTTGCCGGCCGAATTGCGTTTCAGGAGTGAGAGCATCTCCGGCGTCGCCAGACCCTCATCACGCAACCGGCTGATCCGCAGGCAGGCCTGCAAACCGATGGCAATTTCCGTTTGCATGTCCGCAAGCTTCTTCTGGATTAGCTGATTGGCGGCAAGCGGACGGCCGAACTGCTTGCGGTCCAGGGTGTACTGCCGCGCCGTGTTCCAGCAGAATTCTGCCGAACCCAGTGCGCCCCAGCAAATGCCGAAGCGGGCGTTGTTGAGACAGCCGAAAGGCCCTTTCAAGCCGGAGGCGTTGGGCAACAGGTTTTCTTCGGGCTCAAAGACCTCGTCCATGACGATCTCGCCCGTAACCGAGGCGCGCACGGAGAACTTTCCCTTGATCTTCGGCGTGCTCAATCCCTTCATCCCTCTCTCGAGGAGGAAGCCGCGGATCTTGCCCTCATCGTCTTTGGCCCAGACGACCAGGACGTCGGCCAGCGGCGAGTGGGTGATCCACATTTTGTTTCCCGTCAGGATGTAGCCGCCGTCAACCTTGCGCGCCCGGCTTTTCATGCTGCCGGGGTCGGAACCGTGATCCGGCTCGGTTAGTCCAAAACATCCCAGCAGTTCGCCGGCCGCCATTTTCGGCAAGAATTTTTGACGCTGCTCTTCGGTGCCATAGGCGTAGATGGCGGTCATCGACAAGTTGGTCTGCACCGTGACGGCGGAGCGGAAACTCGTATCGACGCGCTCCAGCTCCCGCATGACCAGACCGAATGCGACGTAGCCGATGCCGGCACACCCGTAACCGTGAAGAGGCGCACCCAGGAACCCGAGCTCCGCCATCTCATACATGACCGCGCGATCGAAGGTTTCGTTGCGGTTGGACTCAATGATCCGGGGCAGCAATTTTTCCTGGGCGAAATCCCGTGCGGTATCGCGGATCAGCCGCTCCTCTTCGCTGAGTTGAAGATCGAGAAGCAACGGATCTTCCCATTTGAATCCGCCCGGGGCGAGCGTCACCGTCGTAATTTCCGTGGCCGTGGCAGACTCCAACGCAGACATCGCTCATCCTTTCCCGGCGCTATGCGCCCGGCTCACGCGCGTTCCAGCACGGCGGCGACGCCCTGGCCGACGCCAACGCACAAGGAGACGAGGGCGTAACGGCCGCCGGTCCGCTCAAGCTGGCGTGCTGCGGTCAAGGCGAGACGCGGGCCTGACGCGCCGAGCGGATGGCCGACGGCAATGGCGCCGCCATTCGGATTGACCCGGCTGTCATCGGCAGCAACACCCAGACCCTTGAGACAGGCCAACACCTGCGCCGCGAAGGCTTCGTTGATCTCGATCACGTCCATGTCGTTGAGTGTGAGGCCCGCCCGCGCCAGCGCCTTCTGAGAGGCGGGAACCGGACCGAAGCCCATGGTGCGCGGCGGTACGCCGGCTATGGCGGTCGCCCGGATGCGCACCATCGGTTCGCACCCGGCGGCCTCGCCCGCGGCCTGCGAGGCGATGATCAGGGCGACGGCGCCATCGTTGATGCCCGAGGCGTTGCCCGCGGTCGTCACGCCATCCTTATTGAGGGCACGGAGCTTGCCGAGCCCTTCAAGATCGGTGTTGGGCCGGGGGTGTTCATCTTCGGCAACCGTGACATCCGGGTTCTTGCGCCCGCCCGGAACGGTTACCGGCGTGATTTCGCCCTCGAAAAACCCGTCCTTTTTTGCGGCGGCGTATCTGCTCTGCGAAGCGGCGGCGAAAACATCGGAATCTTCCCGGCTGATTTGATGGTCGCGGGCAAGGTTGTCCGCGGTCTCGGGCATAGTGTCGTCACCGAATTCCGCTTCCAGTTTGGGATTGGTAAAACGTGCTCCTATCGACGAGTCGAACACCTGAATTTTCTTGGTAAAGGCGGCGTCGGCCTTGCCAAGCAGGAAAGGCGCGCGCGTCATGCTTTCGACGCCGCCCGCCACCATGACATCGCCCTCACCACAGGTAACGGCGTGGGCGGCGCTGATGATGGCGCTGAGGCCGCTGCCGCAGTTGCGTTGCAGAACACTTCCGCCGACCTCAATCGGCAGACCGGAGAGCAACGCGGCGTGGCGTGCGACGCACCGGCTGTCTTCGCCCGACTGACTGGCGCAGCCGATGATGACGTCCTCTACGTCTTCCGATTTGAATGAACTGTGGGCGACAACTTTGCGGATGACGCCGGCCAACAGGTCGTCGGGCCGCACCCGGGCGAGGGCGCCGGCGTTGCGGCCAAAAGGCGTGCGGGTTCCTTCGTACATATAGGCGTCAATCATTTGGCAAACCTCTCCAGTCGTAATTTCAGTCTATCGACGAACCCGGATCAACGGGCGTCGGGTGTCGTTAGCGGCACGCCAAGCCGCGCGCGGCGCGACAACCAAAGGCTGGGCCGATAGCGCGGATCGCCGTATTGGCGATGTATCGCCGCAATAATCTTCAAAATCCGATCGGGGCCAAGCAGATCGCCAAACCCAAACGGTCCATGAGGATAGCCGAGCCCCAGTTTGACGGCTTTGTCAATGTCGTCGGGTACGGCGGTCCGTAGCTGGGCAATAGAGCAGCCGATATTGACGATCATTGCCAGAATGCGCTGGGCCACAAATCCCGGACTGTCGCCGATAATCGTTACCGGTACGCCGTCGCTGGCGAGAAGACCATGCGCGGCGTCCCGAAACGCCGGATCCGCGACCGGCGTCGTCATACAGGTGCGGCGCTTATCGAGGCCAAACAGGGTGTCGACGGCTACCGTCCGGGCCGGATCTAGCTCGTTATCGAGCGCGGCGGTGGTCGCATCGTCGCCGAGCGGCGTGACCAGACAAAGGGTCTTGTCCCCCGGGCGGTCGCCCGTGTCCAGCGGCGCATCAAGGGATTCTAGCAACGCCGTCAGGGCGGCGTAACCGGTGGGTTCGGCCGGGCAAACCCAGACGCTCTCGGGCCGGTCCGCCGGCGCCGGTGATTCCGGTGGCACAACGGCCTTCTTGTCCTTGTAGGGGTAGAAGCCTTGCTCCGTCTTGCGCCCCAGTTTTCCCCCTTCCATGCGGCTGCGCATCAGCGTTGCCGGCCGGAAGCGGGGCTCGTGATAGAACTGCTCATAGATGTACTCGGTCGCGGGGTGGGTCACGTCGAGTGCCGTCAGGTCCATCAGTTCGAACGGACCCATACGAAACCCGGCCGCCTCCCGCATGATGCGGTCCACATCGGCAAAACCGGCGATCCCTTCGCTGGCGAGGTGCGCGGCCTCGATATTAAAGCCGCGGCCGACCTGGTTGACGAGAAATCCCGGCGCGTCTTTGACCCGAACCGGTACCCGCCCCATCCGCTTTCCGACGGCGGTCAGGGCCTCTCCAACCCATGGCGCCGTCACTTCGCCGTCGATGATCTCGACAAGCTTCATCAGCGGCACCGGATTGAAGAAGTGCATGCCGGCGAGTCGCTCCGGCCGGTTCGTTTCCGCGGCAATGGTTGTCACGGAAAGCGAGGACGTGTTGGTGGCGAGGATGCAGTCATCGCCAACGATGGTCTCAAGCTCGGCAAGCAACTCTCGTTTGGCCGCCAGGTTCTCGACAATGGCCTCGGTGACGACGTGGCAGGGCGCGAATGCTCCCAATTCGTTGACGACTTCGACGCGGTCCACCGCGGATTTCGCCTCATCCTGGGTAATGTTGCCCTTCTCGGCCGAGCGCGTGAGCATCTTCTCGATAAAATCCTTCGCCCCGGCCGCCGCACCCTCGCGCGAGTCCATAAGCAGCACGCTCATGCCGCCGGTTGCTGCCACTTGGGCGATGCCTCGCCCCATGGTGCCGGCGCCGATCACGCCGACTACCAAATCCTGCCTGTTTCCGTCCAGATTCATTGCTGATTACGCCTCTAAAGCTGCTGTTCGCTGATACCCGGTACTGCGACCGGCTCCGCCCCCCCGCCTGTTCTTCGTCGTTCGACCCAGTGTACAGCCTTATATCTGGGATTTCGACCAAGCGAGATTGTTGGCGCGAGATGATTGCGCGAACGGCATCCAGTTCTGACCGGCGGCAGCGGGACTTCGTCGAAAACGATTTCCCACCGCTCATCGCGAGAGCGAACAACGTCCGGAGCCGACTTCGGCGGGCAGCCCTGGGCCGTCTTTCCGTGGGTCCCGAGGCCGTGCCGCCGGGCGGCTGCTTCCTTTTGCCGCACCAGGAGATTTGTTTCTTTGTCCAGGATCAAATGCCCTTCCGAGGACAGAGGGCGACGCCGAAGACAAGGGATCATTCCCTCGGGCGCCGCGCCGCGGGGGGTATCTCCAGCGAACGAATCTTGGTTCGATGCCCCCTTCGCAGAGACGATCGAGTCCTGCCAGCGGCTTGATGCGGCACGGATTGCGATCGGTGGTAGTATTCAGCAGGATATTGCCTTCAATCTGTGTCTGGTCCTTGGCGCGCGCCTCGGTCGAGGCGGGTTTGGCGGACGCGATGCACCGGTTCTGGTCAAGGTGCGCCGGAATTCGGCGATCGGTGCGGCAAGAATGGACAGCCTATGCAGCGGTATTCGATCTTCAGCATCGTCCGTAACGCCAGAAGCTTTCATCGCAATTGGCCGCGCGTCTGGCGTAGTCCCGATCCGAAACCGGAATACGAGGTCATCATCATTGGCGGCGGCGGCCACGGGCTCGCCACGGCCTATTATCTGGCGAAGGAACACGGCCTTTCGAATGTAGCCGTCCTCGAAAAGGGCTGGCTCGGCGGTGGCAATACGGGCCGCAACACGACGATCATCCGCTCGAATTACCTGTGGGATGAAAGCGCGCACCTCTATGAAAAGTCGTTGCACCTATTCGAAGGGCTATCCCGCGAACTGAACTTCAACCTGATGGCGAGCCAGCGCGGCGTCATGAATCTGGCCCATACCGAGCACGACCTTCGCGAGATCGCGAGGCGCGTCGCTGCCATTCGCCTCAACGGAATCGATTCGGTATTCCTCACGCCCGCGCAGATCAAGGCGAGGGTGCCGATTCTGAATACCTCGCCCACGGCGCGCCATCCGGTCCTGGGGGCCTCGTTTCAGCGCCGGGGCGGCGTCGCCCGTCATGATGCCGTCGCCTGGGGCCTCGCCCGCGCAGCCGATGCCCGTGGCGTCGATATCATTCAGAATTGCGAAGTTATCGGGATCCTGCGTGAGGGCGATCGGGTCACGGGCGTCGAAACGACCCGTGGGACGATCAAAGCGCCGAAAATCGGCATCGCGGTGGCCGGACACTCGAGCGTTCTCGCCGCGATGGCGGGATTTCGCCTGCCCATCGAAACCCATCCCCTGCAAGCCCTGGTTTCCGAACCCATCAGACCGGTGATCGATACCGTTGTCATGAGCGGGACCGTGCACGTTTACGTCAGCCAGTCGGACCGTGGCGAACTCGTCATGGGCGCGGGCATGGACGCCTATAACTCGTATGCGCAACGCGGCAGCCTGCATATCATCGAGGGCATGATGGGTGCGGCGGTGGATCTGTTTCCGATCTTCAGCCGCCTCAAGATGATGCGCCAGTGGGGCGGCATCGTTGATATCTGTCCCGATGCGAGTCCGATCATCGGGTTGACGCCCGTCGCCGGTCTCTACATCAATGGCGGTTGGGGTACGGGCGGATTCAAAGCGACTCCCGGGTCGGGCTGGGTTTTCGCCCACACCATTGCGCGCGGCGAACCCCACCCGCTCAATGCGCCTTTTTCGCTCGAACGATTTACCACCGGCGCCTTGATCGACGAGCACGGCGCCGCCGCCGTCGCGCACTGAGGGCCCAATGCTGTTGATCCCCTGCCCCTGGTGCGGGCCGCGCGAGGAAACGGAATTCCGCTATGGCGGCGAGGCCGATATTGCCCGGCCCCGCGACCCGGCGGCGCTGAGCGATGCCGAGTGGGCCGACTATCTGTACCTGAAGTCGAATCCGAAAGGGCCCCACCGCGAGCGTTGGAATCATGCCCACGGGTGCCGCCGCTGGTTCAATGTCGAGCGTAACACGGCGACCAACGAGATCGCGCGCAGCGATCCGATGGCCGCTCCGCCGCAGGAGTCCGGCGATGGTTGAGCAAATCCGCCGCCGGCCTGAAGGGGGGCGCATCGACCGCGGACGCCCGCTTAGATTCAAATTCGATGGCCGTCCCTACGAGGGCTGCGCCGGAGACACGCTCGCCTCCGCCCTGATGGCCAATGGTGTCGATATCCTGGCGCGCAGTTTCAAGTATCACCGCCCGCGCGGTGTGCTCTGCGCTGGCGCCGAGGAACCGAACGCCATCGTTCAAATTCACGAGGGCGCGCGGACCGAACCCAATGTGCGCGCCACCATGGTCGAAGTCTTTGATGGACTCAGCGCGCGCTCCGTCCATGCCTGGCCGAACGTGCGCGTGGACTTTCTGTCGCTGTTCGACCGTCTATCGTCTCTTCTTCCGGCCGGGTTCTATTACAAGACCTTCAAGTGGCCGGCGGCGTTCTGGCCGCTCTACGAATCAGTCATCCGGCACGCGGCAGGCCTCGGCACGGTGCCGCGTGAAGGGGATCCCGACCGCTACGACAAGGTGTGCGCCCATTGCGACGTGCTGGTCGTGGGCGCCGGGCCGTCCGGGCTGGCGGCGGCGCTCGCCGCCGGTCGCGCCGGCGCGCGGGTCCTTCTCGCCGACGAAGGTTTCGAGGCCGGCGGATCTTTGCTCGGGCGCACCCTCGAAATAGAGGGTGCGGCCGCCGCCGAGTGGGTCGAAACGATGATCCGGGAACTCTCCGCCATGCCCGAGGTTCGTGTACTGACCCGGACCACGGCGTTCGGCTATTACGATCACAACTACCTGGCAATGGTCGAGCGTGTGACCGATCAACTCGCGCTGGTTGCGCCGACGCATGTGCCGCGCCAGCGCTTGTGGAAGGTTCGTGCCAAGCGTGTGATTCTGGCGACCGGCGCCATCGAACGGCCGCTCGTGTTCGGAAACAACGACCGGCCCGGAATCATGCTTGCCGACGCGGCATTGACCTACGTGAACCGGTTCGCCGTCGTACCCGGCAAGCGCGCCGTGATCGCAACCAACAACGACAGTGCCTACGATACGGCAATCGCTTTGCAGGACGCCGGAATCGAAGTTGCCGCCATTGTCGATGCCCGCGATGATCCGGGCGGGACCCTTTCCGCGGCGGCAGGATCGCGCGGCATCGAGATCCTCGGCTGCCACGCCGTCGTCTCGGCGGCGGGCACGAAGCGGGTCTCAAGCGTGTCGGTGGCACCCATCGGCGCGGGTCCCGGACCGCGACGAAAGATCGATTGCGATCTCGTCTGTATGTCGGGCGGTTGGTCGCCTGCCGTTCACCTCTTTTCCCAATCAGGCGGAACGCTGCGCTATGACGAGGGAAGCGCGTCCTTTGTTCCGGACCGATTGCGGCAGAACGAGGTGTCCGTCGGCGCTGCCAACGGTACATTCGCCTTGAACACCGCCCTCGAAGAGAGCCTTGCCGCGGGCGCCGAAGCGGCAAGGGCAACCGGGTTCGATTCCGCCGAGATCGCAGTCCCGAGGGTGTCCGATGCGGAGGCCGCCCCGATGGTTCCATTGTGGAAGCCCCCGGCGGAAAGTGACGCCAAATCTTTCGTCGACATTCATGCCGATGTGACCCTGTCGGATATCGAGCTCGCGGTGGCCGAAGGCTACGTCGCCATCGAGCACTTCAAGCGCTACACCACCGCGGGGATGGGGCCCGACCAGGGCAAAACGGGGAACGTCAATACCCTCGCCAATCTGGCGGATGCGCGCGGCCTTGCGATTGCCGATGTCGGGACAACCACCTTCCGCCCGCCCTATACGCCCGTGACCTATGGCGTTCTCGCCGGCCGCGACACGGGCCCCTTGGCCGACCCGATCCGGCGAACGCCGATCCATGGCTGGCACCAACGCGCGGGCGCGGTCTTTGAGGATGTCGGCCAATGGAAGCGGCAGTTCTATTACCCACACGGCGATGAAGACAAGCACGCGGCGGTGCAACGCGAATGCCGGGCGGCGCGCGAAAGTGTCGGCCTTCTCGATGCCTCGACGCTGGGCAAAATCGATATTAAGGGAGCCGGGGCGCGCGAACTGTTGAACCGGGTCTACACCAACGCCTGGAACAAACTCGCAATCGGCCGTTGCCGTTACGGCGTCATGCTTCACGAAGACGGAATGGTTTTCGATGACGGAGTCACCGCGCGGTTGGAAGAAGACCACTACCTCATGACGACGACAACCGGCAACGCGGCGCCGGTGCTCAATTGGCTCGAAGACTGGTTGCAATGCGAATGGCCCGATTTGCCGGTCTATTTGAATTCGGTGACGAGCCAATGGGCGACGATAACGATAAGCGGCCCCAATGCGCGCCGCCTGTTGAACGAACTCGCCGACGGGTTCGATCTCGGCGGAGAGGCGTTTCCGCATATGTCGGTACGCGAGGGAAGGGTTGCGGATCTTCCGGCGCGGGTCTACCGGGTGAGTTACACGGGCGATCTTTCCTTCGAGATCAATGTGCCGGCCAACTCCGGCATGGCTCTTTGGCAGGCGATGCTCGTCGCCGGCGAAAAGTACGGCGTGACGCCGATCGGAACCGAGGCGCTCCACATTTTGCGCGCCGAAAAGGGATACATTGCAGTGGGGCAAGACACCGACGGATCGGTGACGCCGGTCGATCTCGGCATGGCCTGGGTCGTCAGCAAGAGAAAGGACTTCCTCGGCAGGCGTTCGCTCGACCGCCCGGACACGGCGCGGGCGGACCGCAAGCAACTTGTCGGGTTGCTGACGCGCAAACCCGATCTTGTCATTCCTGAGGGCTCGCAGATCGTTTCGGAGGCGCGGCCGCGGCCGCCGATGCCGATGATCGGCCACGTGACGAGCAGCTACATGAGCCCCAATGTCGGGCGGTCGATCGCACTCGCCATGCTCAAGGGGGGGCAGTCGAAAAGGGGCGAAACGGCCCTCGTTGCACTGGAGGGCGAAGTGATCGAGGTGGAAGTGACGGATCCCGTCTTCTTCGATCCCGACGGCGGGCGGCTCCATGCTTGATCCGGCGCGCGGCCAGGGACCCCTTGCACCCTTGCATCTCGCGGCGCGGGCGACACGGGACTTTGCCGGTGCCGCCGTCTTTCTCGGCGAACGGCGGATACTGGGCCAGATCAACGTTCGGCTCGGCGCCGCCGATACGGAAGCCGCAGCCGCTGCCGCAGATGCGATCGGCGCTGCGCTGCCGGACGCCCCGAACACGGTATCGGAGGGGCCGCAATCGACCGTTCTCTGGCTCGGCCCCGACGAATGGCTCGTCGCCAGCACGGCGGGTGCGGACGCCAACCTTCAGCGCAACCTGGACGTGGCACTCGCAGCGCATCATGCGGCGATCACGGACGTGAGCGACCTGCGCGCCGTTATCGTCCTCGGCGGCCCCCGGGCGCGCGACGTGCTTGCCAAGGGATGCAGTCTCGACTTTCATCCCCGGGTCTTCGGCAGCGGACGATGCGCCCAGACGCAACTCGCGCGCGCCAGTGTAATCATTCACCAGCGTGCAACCGATCCCCTGTTCGACATCTATGTCGAGCGGTCCTATGCCGAGTATCTTTGGCTTTGGCTCGAAGATGCGGCGCTGGAATTCGCCGTCGTTGTTGCTGACCTCGAGGGGGCCGACCTCGAGGGCAGCGGCTGAATTCAGGTGTTGCGTAGCGGGTAAGGATCGATCCGGTCGAGATAATCGAGAACATTTTCCAGCGGCTCGACATCGCCGAACTTGGAGCCGATGTCGAATAGATTCCATTCGACGACTCCCGGAACCCGGTCGCCCACACATTCGCGAACGACGATGGGGCGAAATCCTTCGGCAATGGCATCCTCGGTCGTGTGCCGGACGCAACCGGCCATGGTCACGCCGGTCAGGATTACCGTGTCCACGCCGGCCGCCCTCAGAAAACTGGAAAGGTAGGTGCCGTGAAAGGCGCTCGCGCGTTTCTTGACGATCACTTGTTCCGTTTCCAGCGGTGCGATGCGATCGTCGATAGCGACGTCTTCGGTGTTCTTGAGGTTGAGCACCTCGATGGGAACTTTCAGATGCCAGAGCCCCATATCGGTGTTGTCGCCCTCGGTCACGTTATAGGCCGTGGTCGTGTAGACGACAGGAATACGTTTTGCGCGGCCCGCTTCGAGCAGCTTTTGGACGCCGGGAATGATGGTGTCCATATTGTCGCACGAGAACGGATTGCCAGGGCGCGTCCAGGCGTTGGCAAGATCGATATTGATGAGGGCCGGCCGCTGGCCGTAACCGATGCGTCTCTGGAAGCCGCGGCTCTGATAAATCGACGAGTCCTGGGAGAAAATCTTGTCCAGCGCTTCCTTGATTTCATCCGACATTGGAATGCCTCTATTCGCCATTGTCGGCTTCTGTGCCGTTGTGCCAACTCTTCACCCTAGGGTTAGGGTCGGGGAATTGAAACGTCAAGGTATGCAGTCAAAGCGTGGCGGAGCGGGCCGATCCCCATTGAATGCGGCGCCGGGACGGCCCGGTGCCGGGGCCTCAGATTTGGAGCGGAGCCACGCCGGGCGCCGGCGCACGAGTCGACCAAAGCCAGACAGCACCGGCGCCTTGGGGTGCCGGCGGGCCGGTCCCACAGTCCCGCAGATCTTCTGCCCGCGGCGAGGTCCTCGTGCCGAGCCCCGCGGACGGCACCACGATTGCGGCCCATGCCATGACCCTATCCTTCCCGGACAAGCGGCCCTCCCGTTTCTGTGAACCCCATCGGCGAAAAATTCTGACCGGGCAAAGGACGCGCGAATGTCTTTCTCGATGGTTGACGTCTTCTCGCCGGTGGTGTGGGTTCTGTTGCGGCAGTCTCCGGCGTGAGGCCGCGCCGGTTGTTGGTGAAAGGTATTTCGGTGGCGAACGCACTACTCTATGTGGCGACGGTTGGCATCTGGGGGACCACGTTTTTCGCCATCACCCTTCAGTTCGGCGTTGTTCCGCTCGAAATCTCCATCAGCTATCGCTTCGCCCTGGCGGCGGCGATCTTCTTTGCGTTTGCGTTGGCAAGCGGGCGCTCGCTCCGCTTCCGGTTGCGGGACCACGGCGCGTTCATGCTGTTGGGGATATTCTTGTTCTCCTTCCATTTTCTTGCCGTCTACGCCTCCGCCGGACTGATCGCCAGCGGCCTGACCTCCGTGGCGTTTTCTACCATCGTGCTGTTCAACATCGGTCTCGGCACTTTTTTCCTGAAAGTCCCGCTACAGCCGCGGATCGTGGTCGGCGCGATGCTGGGTATTGCCGGAATCGCCCTGGTCTTCTGGCGGGACGTCGCCACATTTGATTTCGGTGACGTGGCACTGGCCGGCCTCGGCCTTGCGATTCTCGGCGCCGCGTTGGCGTCCGTCGGCAACATCGTCTCGGCGCGCATTCAGAGTCGGAAAGTCCCCATCGTCCAGGCGAACGCCTACGGCATGGCCTATGGCGCGATCTTTATTGCCGCCTTCGGCGCCGTGCGCGGGCAACCATTCGTGTTCGACTGGTCTTTGATTTACGCCGGTTCGCTGGTCTATCTAGCGATCGTTTCGACGGTACTGGTGTTCGCGTTCTATCTCACTTTGCTGGGCCGGATCGGGGCGGCGCGTGCCGGCTACATGTGGGTCCTGTTTCCCATCGTGGCGCTGGCGATGTCGACATTTCTCGAGGGCTACGCGTGGACGCCCCTTGCCGCGACCGGAGTCGCCGTCGTGCTGCTCGGCAACGCGCTGGTGCTGACGCCGCGCGGAACCTTCAGGGCCTCGGGAACCCGAGAGCCCTCCAACGACGAAGTTTGAAAACGCCGCCGCGCAATGCCACCATCGGGGCGGAGCCGTATCATGTACGACTACATCATCGTCGGGGCGGGATCGGCGGGCTGTGTCCTCGCCCGGCGCCTGTCCGACGATCCAAAGGTCAGGGTGTGCCTGCTGGAAGCCGGCGCCCCCGATGACAACATTCTCATCCGGGTTCCGGTGGGGGCGGCTGTCTTCCTGCCCACGCGCTTCAAGAACTGGGCCTACAAGACGGTGCCGCAGCCGGGTCTCGGGGGCTGCCGGGGGTATCAGCCGCGCGGCCGGGCGCTGGGCGGATCGAGCTCCGTGAATGCGATGATCTACATCCGCGGCCAGCCACAGGATTACGATGGCTGGGCGGCCGCGGGCTGCACCGGTTGGGCCTGGGAGGACGTGCTCCCCTACTTCAAGCGCGCCGAAGATCAGGAGCGGGGCGCAAATGGCCGCTACGGCGTCGGCGGGCCCCTGAACGTCACCGATCTGCGCTCGCCCAACCCGGTTGGCGAGGCCTTTCTTGCCGCCGCCGCCGAAGTCCAGTTGCCGCGCAACGACGACTTCAACGGCCCCGACCAGGAGGGGGTCGGCCCTTACCAGGTGACGCAGATCGATGGCGAGCGTTGTTCGGCAGCCAGGGCTTACGTGACCCCGGTTCTCGGCCGCGAAAACCTCGATGTGATTACCCGCGCCCATGCCCGGCGCATCCTCTTCGACGGCCGGCGCGCCACCGGAGTCGCCTATGACAAGGCGGGGCGCAGCTTCAACGCGCGCGCCAGCGCCGAAATCGTGCTCGCCGGTGGCGCCTTCGCCTCGCCGCAACTGCTGATGTTGTCGGGCATCGGCGCGGGCGAGGACCTGCGCCGATGCGGAACCGAGGTCGTGCACGACCTTCCGGGCGTGGGGCAAAACCTGCACGATCACGTCGATTATGTGGCCTGCTACAGGTCGCCGTCCGCCGATCCGCTCGGCCTCTCGGTGTCCGGTGCGATCAAGATTCTCAAAGGCGTTCGGGAGTGGCGCCGGCAGCGCACCGGCGTGCTCACCACCAACTTCGCCGAGGCAGGCGGGTTCCTGAAAAGCGATCCCGCCGTCGAGCGTCCCGACCTTCAGCTCCACTTCGTCATCGGGATCGTCGATGACCACATGCGAAAACTGCACCTGGGCAATGGCTATTCCTGCCACGTGTGCGTGCTTCACCCAAAGAGCCGGGGCCAAGTGCATCTGGCCGGCCCGGATGCGCGCGCGGCGCCGCTGATCGACCCCAATTTTCTCGCCGAGCCGGAGGATCTCGAAACCCTGGTGCGCGGCTTCAAGATTACCCGCCGCATCATGGAGGCGCCGGCGCTCGCCCCCTTCCGGGGCCGCGAACTCTACACCGCCGGTGTCACCTCCGACGACGGTATCCGTGCCGTCATCCGGGCGCGCGCCGATACCATCTATCACCCGGTCGGTTCATGCCGCATGGGCATCGACGAAGACGCCGTGGTGGACCCCAGGTTGCGCGTCCGCGGGCTCGAGGGTCTGCGCGTCGCCGATGCCTCGGTGATGCCGACGATCACCTCGGGCAACACCAACGCGCCGGCGATCATGATCGGGGAAAAGGCAGCCGGCCTGATTCGCGCCGGCGCCGCCGGGTAACGCCGCCGCCCGGGGTTCCGGTTTGGCGGGGCGGGAGATTGGAAAACCGCATTTCTGCCAAACGAACCCAATTGTTGCATCGCAAAATCCAATGATTTCAGTCGCTTGCTGGAAAATGTCCGTCTGAAACGAAGCCAAAACGAAGCCAATACGAAGCCAGTTTTGCGGCAAACGAAGCCAAAACGAACCCAATTCAAGGCCAATCCGGGGCCCGGAGACGCGGGCGCCGCCACGAATGGGGAACGCCCCGCCGGGGGGCGGCCCCGGCGGCGGCGGCGGTTGGCGCTCTTTCTACCGATATAGGATTATTTTCCGAGAACGCAAGGGCGCAAGCGCGAAGCGGCCCGGATGATCCGAACGAACGCGCTGGCCGCCCGAGGGTCCGGCGCTTCGGGCCTCCGGGACGAGAGTATCCGCCGGGCCCCGGTGCCCTATTTCTTTTTGGCCTGGGCTTCGAGCTTTTCAGCGCGGATCGTATTGCGCCCGAGGCCTGCGTCTTCTTTCGCATCCAGGCCGAAAGCGACGGCCATGAGCTGGCTGTAAAAGACGACCGGAATGTCGAATTTCGTCCCGAACTTCTTGTTGATCGCCGCCTGATACATCTCGACGTTGCTCTGGCAAAGCGGGCAGGGCGTCGAGATGACATCGGCGTCCGCGTCCTCGGCCGCCTGGAGAATCTCCTTGATGAGGTGGAGAGTGCGGTCGGGGCTCATGACCGCGACCGAGCCACCGCAACACGAGGTCTTCGGATCGAACTGGACGGCTTCGGCGCCGCAGGCCTCCGCGAAGTCGTCGAGAAATTTCGGGTCCTCGTAGGTGTCGTATTCGCCGCCGCCGTCGGTGCCGGCGAAAGGCCGAACGGTCTGACAGCCGACATAGCCGGCCACTTTGAGGTCCGTCAGCGGATTCGTCACTCGTTCTTTGATCGCATCGACGCCGACTTCGTTGACGATCACCTCGCACATGTGCCGGACCTGAAGGTCCATTTCGTAAGCAAGACCGCCGGCCGCCAGCGCTTCGTTGACCCGGGTCCGCTTCTTTACGTCGCTCTTGATCTTCTCATTGCCGGCATGGGTGTTGAGGTAGCACGCCGCACAGCCGGTGACCACGTCCTGGGGTGCCTGCGCTTGCACCTTGGCGAGATTGCGGCCGGTGAGCGCGAGATTAGGCAAGGCCCCGCCGCCGACATGGCCGACCGATGCGCCGCAGCAGTTCCAGTCGTCGAGTTCTTCGAGTTCAAGGCCAATTTCGGGGGCGATGGCTCGCAAGGACTCGTCGAGGTGGCGCGCACTACCCTGCGATGAACAACCGGGGTAGTAGGTGAATCTGGACATGCCGCCTGCCGATGTCTTTTCGTTCGCGCTCATTGTCCGCCTCCGCCGCGCTCTTCGATCTCGGCGGCCTTGGCGAGGATCGCCTTGAGCCCTTTCCGGTCCTTGATCTTGTGCGGCAGGCCGAAATGCATGCGCCCGACCTTCAGCATACCGAGCGCAATCGTGAGATTCGCGAGCCCCCGTTTCAATCCCTCTACGAAACCGAATGAAAAGTAATATTTTGCCGTGATCAGGCGTTCGTCGGTGCGGCCGAATTTTTGTGCGCTCCACCAGAACGAGTGTGCGAAACGCGCATTCTCGACCTTGCCGGCGTATCCAAGTTCAACCGCCTTCCTGCCGAGATCCTGCAAGATGTAGGTCACGGGAACACCGCGCGGGCAACGAACGACGCAGCGATAGCAGAGCGTGCAGTTCCACATCGTGTTGGATTTCAGAACTTCTTCTTTCATGCCGGCGCGGACCATCATGAAAAGCTTGCGCGGCCCATGGTCCATTTGCGTGCCGATGGGGCAAGACCCCGAGCAGACGCCGCACTGCATGCACATCGAAAGCTTGTCGCCGCTGTTGATGTTCTCATAGACCCAGCGCGCAAAGCCGAGGTCGTATTTCTGGCCGCCTTCCGCGGGCATCGGTACCGCCATCGCCTAAAACCCCTTGAACGGGTTGAAGCCCAACTCGTCGATCTTGGCGGCAAAGGTATTGATGACATCCGCGACTTGGGCCGAATCGGCAATCGAGACCTCGGCGGACTGAACGCGCTCTTCCTCGAGCATCAGGCTTTTCAGGGTTTCGCCGACGTTGGCCATGCGCTCTTTGGCGATCGCGCTGCCCTTGACGAAGTGGCACTGATAATCGTCGCCGGATTTGCAGCCCATCAGCATTACGCCGTCGTAGCCGCATTCGAGCGCCGTGGAGACCCACAACAGACTGATCGAACCGAGGCAGCGTACCGGGATGATCCGTACATGCGGGCTGAACTGTTGCCTGTTGATGCCCGCCATATCGAGCGCGGGATAGGCGTCGTTTTCGCAGGCGAAGATCAGGATGCGCGGCTTCTCCTCGAACTCGTCCGGAACGTCCACCGCCTTGATCATGTCGGTGACCATCTGAACGTTGTAGTTCTTGAAGCTGATGGTGCGCACCGGGCACGCCCCCATGCAGGTGCCGCAGCGCCGGCAACGCGCCGAATTGACGACCGGATAACCGTCCTCGGTCTCGTCGATAGCCGCGAACGGGCACTCCACCGTGCAGCGCCGGCATTTGGTGCAGCTATCGAGCCCGATTTCCGGAAAGGACAGGTCCCCGACCCGGGGGTGGAGCGCGGCCGCCTGGTCGGCCGCCCGCATCGCCTGGATCGCCTTGAGCACGGCCCCGGCCGCGTCCTGCCGGGCTTCGGCGATCGACATCGGCCGCCGCACCGGGCCACAGGTGTAAATCCCGGTGCGGGAGGTTTCGTAGGGGAAGCAGATAAAGTGCGAGTCGGCAAAGCCGTGCGCCAGAATGGGCAAGTGCGGCCCTTGCCGGTATTGGAGATTGAGGAGGGGGCCGCCGGGCAGGGCTGCCGCCGCGTCGCCGTTATTGCCGCCCTCGTTATCGCTGGCGCCGTTGGCGGCCGCATCCGATGGCTCTGAATCCGTTGCCTCGGCTTCCGATTCGCCGTCCGCGGCCTTAAAGGGCGCCGCCGGGTTCACGTTGTCGGCGAGCTGCTCGGCACCCCGGTCGGCCGGTTCGAGATCGACATTGGTCGAATTGGGGACCATGCCGGTGGACAGCACGACCATGTCGAGTCCGCCCATCGCTATCTCTTCGCCCAGCAGGTCGTCTTCGACGGTGACGGTCAGATCGGCGCCGATCGATTTGATCCGGCCCTTCTGGAAGATGGCTCCGGCCTCTTGGGCCTGCCGGTAGAATTCTTCGGCGGTGCCGTGCGCCCGCAAGTCCTCATAGACGACGTAGACCATGGCCTCAGGCACGGCCTCGACGACTTGCAGCGCCTGCTTGATCGCGATCCGGTCGACGACACCCGAACCGTAGACCATGCGCTCGCTATCGTCGGAGAGTACGAACATGACCGTCTTGGGTTCGGCGTTGTCCGATTTGCGTTTGACCCCGCCGTTGGCCAGCAGGTCTTCCATATCGATGTCGGTGACAATGTCGGGCGAGGTGCCATAGCCCAGGTGGCGAAGATTCTCCGGGTCGTAGGGGCGCCACCCCGTTGCGACGACGATGGCGCCGAAGACATCCGAAGTCTCCTTGCCACCGGCACGGATGATGACCTCGAAGTTGCCCGGCTCGCCCGCAGTTTCGGCGACGAGCGCATCGGTCATGAGCGTGATCATCGGATCGGCCTCGGCCGCCTTGACGAGATCGTCGATGCCGTTCGGTTGCGGATCGCGATAGGGCGGGCGGTGGGGAAGAGTCTTCGACCATTTTCGCGCCCATCCGCCGAGCGTGCCGGTCTTTTCGACGAGCACGGCCTCGACGCCGGTTCGGGCCGCTTCCCGCGCGGCGCTCAGGCCGCTGACGCCGCCGCCGACCACCAGCAGTTTCTTGCTTTTGGCGCCGTTCGCCTGCGGTTCCGGCGGGTCCAGGCGCGAGGCCTGCGCCACCGCCATGCGCAAATGGTCGGCGGCAAGGGCCTGGGTGTCCTCGTCACTCGCCGCGTGCGTCCAGATGACGTGTTCGCGCAGATTGGCGCGCACGGTCTGGGCGCCGCCAAACTCAAAACGATCCGTCATCACGCGCGGAGAACAGGCGGCGATGATTGCCTGGTTGACGTCGCCGGATTCGATGTCCTTGGCGATCATCGCGCGGCCGTCGTCGCTGCAATACGCCGCATGACGCCGGCATACCGCTACCTTGAGATCGCCGCTTGCGAGCTGATCCAGTTCGTCGAGGGCAAGCGCCTCGCCGATACCGCAACCCTCGCACAGGTAAATCCCGGTTTTCTTCTCTTCCACTGTCATCTTGCCTTGCGAAATACCGGATCAGCCCGCGCGCACGGCTTGAATCGCCTTGAGCGCGGCGGCGGTTGCCGACTGGGTCGAAAGCGCCACGTCGATGGGACCCGAGGCGGCACCCGCCGAGAATTGTCCGCCATCGTCCGAGACCGTCGGCATGACGAAACCGTAGTCGTCTTTTTCGAGATCCTCAGGCGGCGCGAGCCCTAAACCGAGGCTCGGCTCCATGCCTGTAGCCAACACCACCAGATCGTAGGGGTTTCGATACATTCCGCGGTCGATGGTGTGCTCGCCGCAGACGACCGGCCGGCCGTCCTCACCGATTTCTATATGGCTCGGCTTCGACTTGATGAAGTTGATCGCCGCGTCGTTGCGCACGCGCTCGTAAAAGGATGACATTTTGTCGTGGGCGCGAATGTCGATGTAATAGATGTCGACGGCTGGGTCCTCGTTCTGCTCGCGCATATAGACGGCGTGCTTGAGCGAAGCGAGGCAGCAGATCATCGAGCAGTAGGGCAGGTGATTAACGTCCCGCGAGCCCGCACACTGAATGAGCGCGAGCGTCTTCGCCGGCTGGCCGTTGGACCGGCGCTCGATCCGGCCGCCGGTCGGGCCGTCGTGACTGGCCAGGCGCTCCATCTCGACGTTGTTGATGATGTCCGGCGACTCGCGAAAAGCATAGGTCTCGATCTTCGAGGCGTCGTAGGGTCGCCATCCCGTCGCCCAGATAATGGCGCCGGCGTTGAGTTCGTATGTTTCTTCCTGCTCGTCCAGATCGACCGCACCATAGGCGCAGGCGTCGCGGATCTTCTTCGCCTCGTCCGTGCCGATTACCTCCGGGGCGACGACGTAGCGCATTGGAAAGGCATGTTCGTGGGGAAGATAGGCCGCCTTGACCTCGTCGAGCCCATAATTGAACGGGTTCGCAACCCTCGTTTCGGCAGTTTCGGCGCAAGCGCCGCACGCCGTACACCTGGCGTTGACGTAGCGCGGTATCTTCTTGACGGTGACGGCGTAGCGCCCCCGCACACCACGAACCGACTGGACTTCCGCCATCGTCATGACCTGCACGCGCGTTGATTTCCTGATGCGCTGGTAGTTGATTTCAAGCCCGCAGGTCGGATGGCAGAGCTTGGGAAAATACCGGTTGAGGCGCGTCACGCGCCCGCCGAGCGTCGGCCCTTTCTCCAGGAGGATGACGTCGTACCCGGTCTCGGCCACTTCCAACGCTGCGGTGACGCCGGCGATGCCGCCGCCGATCACAATGATGGTTTGGCTATGAGGCGCTGCGTCAGACAAGTGTTCTCCTTGGATTCTCTATTTCCGAGCCGTACCGATTCGCCATAGGGGCATCTTCCCCACGCCGCTCCCTGAAAGCCACGGGCCCTCCCGGTACCGGCATCCCAAGGTTTCCTTTGTATAACGGTGACGGTGCAAGCCGCAAAGCCCATATTTCAATTTACTAATATGTCTGGTTAAATGCCAATCTACCCGACGAGGAGAGTTCGTCGAGCCAGTCGTTGCGTGTCGCGCCGGATGGATCGGGCGGCACTCGATATTCCGCGCGATCAATGGTGCGGCGCCGCGTGACGCACCCAAAGAAGCCAATAACGGGAAGATGATGTCAAAACTGGTACCGCCCCATGGGTCTGAATCGTTAATGCCATTACTGGCTTTAGGGACTGAGCGAGCCGCCGAAATCGAGCATGCCAAGGCGCTAAAAAAGATTCCGCTGACGAGCCGCGAGGTTTCAGATCTCTTCATGCTCGGAATGGGTGCCTACACGCCCTTGGACGGGTTCATGGGCGAGGCCGACTGGCGCGGCTGTTGCGCCGATATGCAACTTTCGAGCGGCGTCTTCTGGCCGATCCCGATTACCCTCTCGGCGGACAAGGATATCGCCGGCTCTATTGGCGAGGGGGAGGAGGCCGCGCTGGTCGACGGCGGCAGCGGCGACATCCTTGGGGTGATCACTGTTAGCGAAAAGTACGAGATCGACAAACAGTTCGAGTGCTCCCACGTCTACCGCACGACCGACGCGGCCCATCCCGGGGCAATAAAAGTGTTGGAGCAGGGGGAGGTCAATATTGGCGGCCGGGTCGTGGTGCTGTCCGAGGGGCATTTCCCGCAAACCTACGGGGGCCTTTATTATCGCCCGGCGGAAACCCGTGCCATGTTCCTGGAGAAGGGCTGGTCCACCGTCGCCGCCTTCCAGACGCGCAACCCGATGCATCGCAGCCACGAGCATCTGGCGAAGGTCGCCATCGAGGTTTGCGACGGCCTGTTGATTCATCAGGTCTTGGGCGCGCTTAAGCCAGGCGATATCCCGGCCGACGTCCGTGTCCAGGCGATCGAAACCCTGGTCGCCAATTACTTCGCACCGGGAACCACGATCCAGGCCGGCTATCCTATTGAAATGAGATACGCGGGACCGCGCGAGGCGCTGCTGCACGCCGTGTTCCGGCAGAATTTCGGCTGTTCGCACCTCGTTGTCGGGCGCGACCATGCCGGCGTCGGGGACTACTACGGTCCCTTCGATGCCCACCACATTTTCGACGAGGTTCCCGAAACGAGCCTGCAGACGCGGCCGCTAAAGAGCGACATCACCTTTTACTGCTACAAGTGCGCCGGCATGGCGACGGCGCGAACCTGCCCCCACGGCGATGGCGACCGCCTGTCGATTTCGGGCACCCGCCTGCGCGAGATGTTCGCCAATCGCGAGGAGGTCCCGACAGAGTACAGCCGCCCCGAGGTCATCTCTGTTCTTCAGGCCTACTACGACGGTCTGGAGGCCCCATAACCCGACCCGATAGAGCAAATCCCGAGCCGGCGGAATCGCCGGCGACGACGATTTGCGTGCTATGCCAAAGGGATAGAGCTTTTCGCGTGAGCGTATGCGAACGGGAAAAGCTCTAGGGGCCCCGCCATCCACCCTGCGTGGCAGTCGGGACCTGCGCCGGAACCGTCAACCGAAGCTAGGCTGAGGCCGTTCGCCATGACGGATAGGCAGCGCTACTTCGCCCGCTCGCCCGACGGCGCGCTGATCCTCGGTTACAAGGACATCAGGGCGGCCGAAGCGGCAGTCCTGAAATACGGCGACGGCGCTTTCCTCATCGACACCTCCGCCCAGGCCTATGTGCCGATGCTGCAAGAAGTCCGCGAGGGCGTGGTTGTCTATGCCGGTTACGGTGGCTGGGATACGGGCCGGTTTGGCCTCGACCGCGATCTCATCGAGGGAATCAAGAAGGGTCACGCCGCCATCGCCCACGCATTTCTTGCCAAGGGCGCCGATCCGAATGCGATCGACTGCCACGGTGGGCCGGCGCTGCACTGGGCCGCTGGCGGCGGCAAGGCCGACACTGTCAGGGTTCTCATAGCGCACGGCGCCGATGTGACCCGGCGGAACCACAATGGCATGACGGCGCTCGACGTTGCCCTGCAACGCGGCCATGAGGCCGTAGCCGCGGTCTTGCGCGCTGCCGGCGCGGGATCCTGATCCGGTAGCGGGCCCCGCCTGGCGGGCCCCCCGGCTGCCGGCGCCATCGAGCCGGCGTCGAGGGCGTCCCTTGCCGGAAGCCGGGATGGCGCAGAGCCGCGATTATTGCGGGCGACCGGCTCTGATGCCTTGAAACGCCGCATGTCCTGTGCGATTAATGAACATTAGTATAATGTGATACGGCCCCTTCAGAGGTCGGGCATTGGTTCGATCCACCCCGGGACGACGGGGAGTTATGAAGGGAAGCGCATGCCTACATTCGTGCACACCGACAAATGCGATGGCTGCAAAGGTGGCGAAGTCACCGCGTGCATGTACATTTGCCCTCACAATCTCATGAGGCTCGATGTCGAGCGCATGAAGGCCTTCAACCAGGAACCGGAGCAGTGCTGGGAGTGCCAGTGCTGCGTCAAGGCGTGCCCGCAGCAGGCGATCGAAGTCCGGTCCTTCCAGGACTGGGTGCCGATGGGCGGCGCGGCGATCCCCTTGCGCACCGACAGTGCCATCATGTGGACGATCAAGTTCCGCGACGGCGAGATCAAGCGGTTCAAATTCCCGGTGCGAACAACCCCGGTGGGGTCGATCGATCTCTACGGCAACAAGCCCGAACCGGGCGATATTTCAAACCCGAACCTGTTTACCGAACAGGATCAACTGCCGGTAATCTGAGCGGTTGCGTTCTTCGTGCCGGGAACAAGCCTTGAGAAATTCCTTCCGCACGGGGCCCCACGAGAGCGCTGGTGACAACCTCATTTCAAGTGGACAAGAAACATGAGCAACGGATCTTTTGGCAATCCGGAAATTGTTGAATACGAGACGGATATTCTGATCATCGGCGGCGGCATGGCGGCTTGTGGCGCGGCTTACGAGGCCAAGCGCTGGGCCGGCGATGACGTCAAGATCACCCTGGTCGACAAGGCGGCGCTGGAACGGTCGGGCGCGGTGGCGCAGGGCCTGTCGGCAATCAACACCTATATCGGCGAAAACGCGATCGAGGATTATGTGCGCATGGTCCATGCGGATCTCATGGGCATAACCCGCGACGACCTGGTTTACGACGTCGGACGGCACGTCGACGGGACCGTGCACCTGTTCGAGGAATGGGGTCTGCCGATCTGGAAGGACAAAGAGACCGAAGGCGTGCCGCTCTCCTCGGGCGGCAAGCCGGTGCGCTCAGGCCGTTGGCAGATCATGATCAACGGCGAGGGCTACAAAACCATCGTCGCCGAGGCAGCCAAGAAGGCGCTCGGCATGGAGAACATCTTCGAGCGCGTATTTATCGTGAAACTCTTGCTCGACGAGAATAACGAAAATCAGATTGCCGGGGCAGTTGGCTTTTCGGTTCGCGAAGACAAGATCTACATCTTCCGGGCAAAGACGATTCTGCTGGTCGCCGGCGGTGCGGTGAACGTCTTCCGCCCGCGCTCGACGGGCGAGGGCATGGGCCGCGCCTGGTACCCGGTATGGAATGCGGGTTCGACCTATGCGATGGCGGCCGAGGTCGGTGCCGAGATGACGATGATGGAGAACCGCTTTGTTCCGACCCGGTTCAAGGACGGTTACGGGCCGGTCGGCGCCTGGTTCCTGTTGTTCAAGTCGCAGGCGGTTAACGGTTTCGGCGAGGATTATTCGGTCAAGAACGCCGATATGCTCGCGGACTTCGCGCCCTACGACACGGCGGCCGTCGTGCCGACGTGCTTGCGCAACCACACCATGCTGAAAGAGATCAGGGAAGGGCGCGGGCCGATATACATGGACACGCCCACTGCGATGGCCAAGCTCGCGGAGTCCATGACGCCGAAGGAAATCAAGCATCTCGAAGCGGAAGCGTGGGAAGACTTTCTCGACATGTGCATCGGCCAGGCGGGCGTCTGGGCGGGCCTCAACATCCGGCCCGAGCAGTCGATGTCTGAATTGATGCCGACCGAGCCCTATTTGCTCGGTTCGCACTCCGGCTGCTGCGGCATCTGGGTTTCGGGACCAGACGACCTGAGCTCGCCCGATGAGTGGAATTGGGGCTACAACCGCATGACCACCGTCAAGGGTCTGTTCACGGCCGGCGACGGCGTCGGCGCTTCGGGCCACAAGTTCTCTTCGGGGTCCCATACCGAAGGCCGGATCGCGGGCAAGAACATGGTGCGGTTCGTTCGCGACCACGGAGAATTCAAGCCCTCTTTCAAGACCGGGGCCGCGCAGCTTGCCGAGGAAATCTATAGGCCGGTGCGCACCTACCTCGAGCACAAAGACAAGACGACGGCCGAAGACGTCAATCCAAACTACATCGTGCCGCGCATGTTTCAGATGCGTCTGCAAAAGATCATGGACGAGTACGTCGCCGGCGTGTCGACGCTTTACCAGACCAACGCGACGTATCTGGATGAAGGCCTCAAGTACCTCACCATGCTCAAGGAGGACAGCGAGAATCTGCGCGCCAAGGACCTCCACGAGCTGCTGCGGGCATGGGAGAACTACCATCGCGTCTGGACTGCCGAGATGCACCTGCGGCACATCCAGTTCCGCACGGAAACGCGCTATCCGGGCTTTTACTACCGTGCCGACTTCCCGGATCTCAACGAGGAGGAATGGCACTGTTTCGTCAATTCGCGTTTCGATCCCAAAAGCAAGGAATGGGATGTCTTCAAGCGTGACTGGGTGGGGCTCGTCGATCACGGCCACTGACCGCGCGCTCATATCCCCGGAGCAATCCGGAGACGGCCGAAGGCGCTGCGGATGCGGCGCCTGCAGTTTTTGTTGCACCGAAGTCACGGTTCGCCGGCGCGCGCGAGACCTGAGGATGGCAAGACATGTCGGGGCATGACGATCACGAGACACTCGAGGACGCGGCGCTCCTTTCCGGGGCCAGCGTTTCCGGCGATATGGCCGAGCGGCAGGACCGCGCCCAGGCGGTCGAGACAACCATCTTCGAAGGCGTTCGCAGCGACGACGGCAACCCGATCGCGCCGGTGCGGCTCAACCCGTCGGACTCGTTCAGGTTCCGGTGTCACAAGGGCGTCTCGTGCTGGAACGTCTGCTGCCATGGCGCCGATGTCACACTGACGCCCTATGACATTCTTGCCTTCGCCCGGTCCTTCGGCATCCGGCCGGCACAGTTCGTAAAGGACTTCTCGGTGCCCGCAATTCACCCGGGCTCGGGCCTCCCGGTGCCCAAGCTCGTGATGACCGGCAAGGATGGCAAAGGCGGTTGCGTCTTCATGGACGACGAGAAAGGCTGCACCGTCTATGCGGCCCGTCCGGCGACCTGCCGCTATTACCCGTTGGGATTGGGTGCGGTGAAGATGAAGGGCCACGCCAGCCGCGAGGACATGTATTTCCTGGTCAAGGAAGACCACTGCAAAGGCCATGTCGAAGACAAGAAACAGACCGTCCAGAGTTTCCGCGAGGAACAGGGTGTCGAACCATACGATCTTCTCAACGAGCGCTGGATCGATATTCTCATGAAGATGGCGTCGTGGCGCTCGATCGGCGGACCCATGGGCAGGGACGTCACCAAACAGACCAAACAGATGTTCTACATGGTCTCCACCGACGCCGATGG
>PVBE012550792.1_pt1 | contig 44285 bp, 23 predicted proteins | sample 1631181 | NCBI WGS metagenome assembly PVBE01 (sample SAMN08397723, study PRJNA350692) | Marine metagenome, whole genome shotgun sequencing project. | isolation source: water | place: Pacific Ocean | collected 2012-04
AGGTTTAACAAGCCACTGCGTCCGCGCAAGCCCTGGGAGGGGGCTTGCGGGCCGCTTGGCGCAATTACAATAACAAAACCACATCGGGCGCTAGCCTTTTCAACCGCCCAAGCGCTAGCGTTTTCAAACGCCGTTCACACCCACAACTACACTGTTTTGTTCGCGCTCGAGTGGAATGTGGTACGAAAATGCCCGGCCGCTCGTGACAAACCGGGCGCGTCGAGCTTGACCTGATACCGAATGGCCCATCAGTGGCCAATTCTATCAGCCGTAAGTCTGCGGCAAAATCCCCTAGACGATCTAAAAGCCACACCCAGAACAACACCCACACCCAAGCCTCGCTCCCCACTGTGGCTGCACACCGATGTGGACCAACGGCGTTAGGCAACGAGGTGAACCGTTGCCGAGTCGTGTTCAACTTCACATTCGAGAACGGTCTGATCGATCGCTTCACTATGGCAAGTTCAAATGGCTGAAGGAATCTGCCCTGCGACGTGCTCGCGGCTAAAGGTACACGACTGTTTAAGGCCAGCTGGCATTAGCGATCACTACCGTGAGCGGTTCGGCGACGACAACTACGAAAAGCGGTTGACTACGTTCAAGCTTGGATAGGCAAGACTCGTTAATGTCGTGGCGAACGCTCCGATCCCATTCTCTGAATCCGGAAGTCACGTCGGTGCGGTGGCCATTCCCCCTAGTTTACTATTCCTCTTCTTCTTACCCATCAGTGCGCTTCGATGCTTGACTGACCAAAAATACACGCTACGTTGCACATCACATCAATTGCCAGCACCGATTTCCTCCCCCCCTCTTGAAAGAAAGTCGCTATGGCCAGATTGACTGACGCTCCAGCCACCGCAGGGAAGATCGATGACAAGGATCTCAAAGCTGCGGAGCAACTCACACAAGTTTACGGAAAGCTAACGGAAGAGTTGAGCCGCGCCATCGTCGGCCAGTCGGAAGTCCTCAAGCAGGTGCTTATTGCGCTCTTTTGCCAAGGCCATTGCCTGCTCGAAGGCGTGCCTGGCTTGGCAAAGACGTTGATGATTTCGAGCATTGCGGACTTGCTGTCGCTGAAGTTCAGTCGCATTCAGTTCACGCCCGACCTGATGCCGTCGGACATCACAGGCACGGAAATCCTGGACGAGGAGGAAGGTACGGGTCGGCGTCGGATGCGGTTTATACGCGGGCCGATCTTCGGCAACATCATCCTCGGCGACGAGATCAACCGCACGCCGCCGAAGACGCAAGCCGCGTTGCTGCAAGCGATGCAGGAATACCAAGTCACGACGGCTGGCGAGACCTTTGAACTCGAACAACCGTTCCTCGTCCTCGGTACGCAGAACCCGATCGAGCAAGAAGGTACGTATCCGTTACCCGAAGCTCAACTCGACCGCTTCATGTTCAAGATCCAGGTGGATTATCCTTCGTTCGAGGAAGAGTTGCAGATCGCCGAAACTTCGACTGCTGCGGGCTTTTCCGAACTGCAGTCACTGTTGGACGCCGAGGATATCCTGAATCTACAGCAGGTCGTTCGCAAGGTTTTGATCGGTCGCAGTGTGTCGGCTTATGCTGTTCGGTTGGTACGGGCGACGCGACCGAAATCGGATGACGCTCCTGACTTCATCAAAAAGTACCTCACTTGGGGAGCCGGCCCACGGGCTTGTCAATCGATTCTGATCGGCGCAAAAGCGAACGCCTTGCTCGACGGCCGCGTCAACGTCTCGACCGAGGACATTCAATACGTCGCCTATCCGGTGTTGCGTCATCGCCTGGTCACCGGTTTCTCGGCCGAAAGTGATGGCCTGACCACCGACCACATTGTCGAGAAACTGATTGACGTAACGCGAGAAGAGTAAGGAGTGGTTAATGGCACTCAAATACCTCGATCCGGCCGGCTTGAACCGTGTTGGCAACCTGGAACTCGTTGCCAAGCAAGTTGTCGAAGGTTTTCTGACGGGCCGACACCGCAGCCCGTACCATGGATTCTCTGTCGAATATCTCGACCATCGGGCTTACACACCGGGCGACGACTTGCGGAACCTCGACTGGAAGATGCTGGCCCGCAATGACAAATATCAGGTCAAACTGTACGAAGACGAGACGAACCTGCGGGCCTATATTTTGCTGGACTGTTCCTCGTCGATGGCATTTAAGAGCGGCGAGATCGACAAGCTCAGTTATGGCTGTTATCTTGCGGCGGCACTCACATACCTATTGATTCGCCAAAACGATGCCGTCGGGCTGCTTCTATTCGACACGGGTGTTCGCGAGTACATCCCGCCAAAGGCCCACCCAACACAATTTCGCCGCGTCTTGCAATCGCTGGACAAGCTGAAGGCGGGCGGTGAAACGGACGTCGGATCAGTGCTGCACGAGGCTGCCGAGCGGACGAAACGCCGTGGTTTGATCATTGTGATTAGTGACTTGATCGACAACGAAGACAAGATCGCCAACGGCTTGCAGCACTTCCGCCACAACAACCACGAAGTCATCGTCTTCCATACAATGGACGACGCTGAGTTGACGTTTCCCTACGATCGCCTGACGCGTTTCAAGGACATGGAAGGAGCGGGCCGAGTTGTTGCGAATCCCAAAAGCCTCCGCCGACAGTACCTGGAACGGATCAAAGGATTCACCGAACGCATCAAGAACGACTGCTTTGAACGCAAGATCAGCTACAATCTAGCCAACACGACGGCACCTTACGATCGCTTCCTTGCAGCCTACCTTGATAAGCGATCACGGATTGGATGAGTCATGGATTTTCTGCACTTTGGGTTGCTGCCGTACTTCCTGCCGCTGGCCGCGATTCCGATCATCCTGCACCTGCTTACGCTTCACCGCCTGAAGACGGTGGAGTTGAGCACGTTCCGCTACCTGTTCGACAGCTATGTGCAACAGCGTCGACGGATGAAGTTCTTAGAATGGCTGATTGCAGCTCTCAGGACCGCGTTTCTATTGCTGTTGATTTTGGCCGTCTCGCGGCCGGTCGTGAAGCACTGGAGCGCGCTCTTTGGAGGTGGTGGATCGGGCCGCGATGTGGTCCTGCTGATCGATGGCTCGGCGAGCATGAATGCGGTCACCGACGGAATGACGTCACTCGATCGAGCCAAACAAGCGGCGAACACCGTGGTGGATCGTCTGCGTGTTGACGACCGGGTCACCGTGCTGCGTGTCGGTTCCAAGCCCGAGGAGATCTGCAATCGCTTCTCATCCGATGCCGAAGCCATCCACAGCGAGATCGAGAATGTGAAGGCAACACCGTCGCGTGCGAACCTGTTCGCAGCTTTCTCGTATCTGTTTGGCTCGGAAGGGCGGAAACTGAACAATCCGGCGCTATACTTATTCAGTGATCTGCAATCCAGCGGCTGGCGCGAGTTCACGGATGCAGACGCAGGGAGCCTGGTGCCAGCCGAAACGGAGATGATCGTCGTCAATGTCGGTTCGAATCAGGAAGTGACAAACGCCGCCGTCGTCGGCCAAGCGCCTGAGGATCTGAAAGCAATCGTTGGCCTACCAATCAAGCTGCAGCCGCGTGTCGTGAATCACTCGGAGACCGAATCGCAAGATATTCCGGTCAGCATCTTCATCGACGAAAAGGAGATCGCTCGCACAACGATTTCACTCAAACCGGGCGAAACAGGTGAAGCAGAAGTTATTTACACGCCTGCCGAAGATGGTGTGTTGCGCGGTCGCTTCGAGATTCCCTCGGATCGGTTTTCCGCCGACGACCAGTTTCTGTTCACCCTGACTGTCGTCCCGCAGGTCCGTACGATTCTGGTCAATGGCAACCCCGCGGACCAGCCTTTGGAGAACGAAGGGCTCTACCTTCGCACGGCGATTATCGCCACCGAGCCACAACTTGATGTCGAACAACCCTCGGGTGCCGATGAAGCCGAATCAGACCTTGTTCTGGCGGCAGAGCGGCGATTCATACGTTCGTTGGCCGTGGAAGACATTCCTCAGCCAAGCGTCAATGCCGAGGTGTTGCATGACGCTGACGTCGTGATCCTGGCCAACTGCGGCGCGTTAAACAAAGCGCAATTCAAACTGTTGCGTGAATTCGTTGCGGGCGGAGGTGGTTTGTTGATCTTTCCAGGTCAGCTCGTGAATCCGGATATCTACAGCACCCAGTTTTTTCCGTCGCCCGAGATACCGGATGAAGAGTTCATTGCTGCCAAGATGCTCGCAGTCGCGGGCGACGTCAATAACGCGGACACCTTCAAACAGCTCGGAGCGATCGATTTCGCCCATCCGATCTTCTCGGTCTTTGCGGGCGGCGAGCATCGTTACCTGACGAAAGTGAACGTCTATCAGCGGTTCCCCATCGAGTTGCCGGAAGATCGTGGCAATAGTTGGCCGCTGGTCGAGTTTGAAGACGGATCGCCCGCGGTGCTCGAAAGCGCCTACGGCAACGGCCGCGTTCTCGTCAGCGCATTTCCGCTAAATACGAAGTGGACCAACTTGCCGATGAAGCCGGAATTTGTCCCGCTGGTCTTGCGAATGATCGGCCATGTCAAACGGGCCAGCGACGTCAACGGCCCCTCGGTCGTTTCGGCCGATGGAGTCGCCGAGTTTGTCGTCTCGCAACACTGGGCACCCGCTTCTGGAAAGGTCACCGACATCGCGGGCCACATCACACCTGTTGCCTTCCAACGGTCGAATTCTCAATTGGTGGGAGCGTTCGATCGGACCATCGAACAAGGCTATTACAACTTGGACGTGCGCGGAGGCCGCGCCGAGCAACCGCATAATGGCGGAATCAGCTTCGCCGTGAACCTCGCTCCGGGTGAATCCGATTTCTCGCGGCTGACCGGTCCACAACTGGGCGAGATGCTGCCGACCGCGAAAATCACAACGGTGGATGCTTCGGCCGAAGCACAACAAACCTACGGCAACATTGGTGACGAACGAGAGATCTGGCGTCCGCTGATCTTCTTGACCTTTATCGTGATCGGAGTTGAGTTTCTCCTGTCAACGCTAGGCGGTCACTTGAGTGGCGACGACGATACGCCAACAACCGGTCAACGGCTCCGGGATATCGCTGGCGGGCGGTTGGTTGGACAAATGACGGGTGCGGGATTCCGCGAGCAGACGGAGGCGGTGGGAGCGACGAATGACGAGTGACGTGGATATTTCGTCATCAGGCCCGAAGTCACGACATGAAGGAGTATGACAAATGGCAAGCGACACAGCCCAACAAAGCAGCTCCGAGGTTTCGTCCCTTTCGCTCAGTATCGAGCGTCTGATCTTCAAGACGCGCAGGCTGCTCCGATCGACCTGGGTCGCCACCGGGTCGGCTGTTGCGGTCGGCTCGTTCTTTACGACGCTGGCGTTGGTCGCGTTATTTGATCTTGCTCTCCCATTGTGGCCTGCATTCCGTTTGGCGGGTCTGCTGTTGGTCACTGTACCAACGCTCGGCGTGACGTTTATCGGCGTTGTTCGTCCATTGGTGCGCCACTTGACGCAAGTCATGGTCGCTCGCCGCATCGAGCAAGAATTACCAGGCATCCACAACCGGCTCGTGAGTTGCATCGATCTGTCGCGCAACGGACAGCAACAGCATTCGCAGTCGTTCCACCATCGTTTGATTCACGAAGCGCACGATCGCGTCAACGATTTCCATCCGCGGCGGGTACTCGATTTGCTGAGCCTTCGCCGAGCGAGCATTTTCGCGGCGGTTGGGGTCGTGGGTTTGCTGATCGCGCTGGCCGTATTCTCAGACCGTCTGCCAATCGCTATCTCGCGAATTTTCTACCCATTTGCCGACATTCCTCCGGCTTCTGGCGTCTTGTACGACGTCTTGTTGGACGATCAAACGGAGCCCGCCGATTACGACACTTTGCGCGGCGACGATGTCAATTTCACCGTCGTGCTCAAGCAAGGCGAAGTTGATCCCCCCGGCAGTCGCGATTCGTTACGGCTCGATATTGACACCGTCGATGATGAAGGCCGTCGCAAGAAGCTGCGCTATGACTTCGCGGAGCTCGAAGACAACACGACCTTCTTCAAACTGACCGGTATGCAGCATTCCTTCACGTACCGCGTCCGAGGTGGCGGAACTTGGAGCAAGCAATACAAGGTCACCATGTTGGATCGTCCCCGTGTCGTTGGCTTACAAACAGCGGTTCATTATCCAAAATACATGCGCATCCCCGAGCCACGTTTCAGCCGAGCGCAGACGGCGGATGTGAGTGGCCCCATCGAAAGCACGGTCAAAGTTACTGTTCAGGTTGAAGGGGATGCGTCGGAAGGCGAGATCGAATTGCTCCAGCAAAAGTCTAAGCTCGTCGAGGTCCTTGATCGGCCGGAGCGGGTCTGGTTCCGTGATGAAATGCCCAGCGGAGCAAAACCGCATGGCACCTGGGAGTACGACGAAGAGTTGATCGGCTCGCGAGCCCACAGCGATCCCGCGGCGGGCGAGCAGCACAATCACGGTTTCGAGGCTGCTCCGATTGGGTTCGAGGTAAGGCCGCGTCAAAGCCTGTTTGTGGAAGTGTATCTGCAGCCTGAGCAGATGCCCGAAACCGTGATGCTCAAATTCCACGACGGCACCAACTGGGAGCATCGAGCATTCTGGGGCGAAGACAAGATCGCAGAAGGAACGATCGACACCCCCAGTCGCCGCGACATGGGCGAGTTGCCATCTGGCGGAAAGCTCGTGCGGCTTGAAGTACCCGCCAAAGTGCTCGACCTGGAAAGCAAACGCATTCACGGCGTGAGCTTTGCTTTGTTCGGAGGTGAAGCTTTGTGGGGAGCAACTGGATCGCTGCCGCCGGCGCGAAAGCGTGTGAACGAGCTCGTGGTCACCGAGTCGTTCTTGCTGTCGGCCCAAGCGTCGGTCGACGAGAAAGAGACCACCGCCGAGACTTGGTCCGGCGAGTTTCCGCTGCTCAGAAATGGTTTTTTTCGCGTCGTGCTGCGGAACAAGTTGAACTATCCGAACCAACGAATGCAAGAAGGAAAAGTCACCGCGATTCCCGATAATCCACCACAGGTGGTGATCGAGCGTCCGGGCCAGGATCTCTTGGTCAGCAAGCCTGTCAAGGTCCCGATTTATATTTCGGCGTACGACGACTTCGGCCTTGACGATATCGTGATCTCGGTGCAGCAGGGCGAGTCCGGCGCATTCCAAGGACGGCCCGTTAAGCGGTACGAGGAACAAAAACGAAGCGAGACGACCGTCGTCACGCTCGACCTTGAAAAGGAAGGATTAAAGGTTGGTGAGAGTCTGCTTTATCGCGTCGAGGCTCGCGACCGCCGCGGGCAAAGCGCGACGACGAAGGACTATGTCATCCGGATGGCTGAAGACGACAATGCTGCCGATCGACAGCTTGCGCAACAGACGGAGCGAGCCGAGACGTTTGAAGAGAAACTAGTGAAGTTGATTGCCGAGCAAGCGAAAGTGCGAGAGGCGGTCGAGCGTGTCGCGGAAAACTACAAACCGCTCACCGAGAAGGTCGAGCAAGCTAAGGTCGAAGCGGCCAGAGTGGCGGAGGCTCAAAAGGCGATCGATCCCGAACAGCCCGACGAGACCAAACCGATCGAGTTGGATGTGGAATCCCAGAAAGAGCTGGAATCGCTGCGCGGCGAACTCGCCCAGGTCATCCAGCAAGAGGACAAGAATATCAAACTCAGCGAAGAACTTGGCAACGAAGTAAAGGCGTTGGCCGAACATGCTGGCAATCTCCAGATGCTGCCGCCGGAATTCGCCGAGCAACTGAATAACGCCCAGCAAGCCTTCCAGGAAATGGCGGTCCAGCCGATGCAGGCGTTGCGCGAGTTGATGAACCAGTCCGCCCAGCCGCAGCAATCAGATCCCCAACTTCCAGAGGTCCAGCGCCAAAGCGATCAGGTCACCCAGAATCTCGAGGATCTTCAAACGCGGATGGAAGCCCTGGCGAAAGCCCAACGCGAAGCGGAAAACGATGTCGAGCAGGCGTTGGCGGATCTACGAAGCGATCTGCTGCAGCAGGACGCCGAACTGACCGCCCGCGATTTGGCGGACCTTCAAGACTTCATCGAAGCCATGAAGAAGGATCTCGACATCCTCAAAGGGACTCAGGAAGAACTGATCTCGGACAACGAAAACAAGCTCTCCGATCGCATGTTCGAAAAGCTGCTGGAAGAACAGAATGAGCTGGACGAAGAGTCGATGGAGCGTCTCGCCGACGCGCGGGAACTGCAAGACTTGGAAGCCATGCGTCGCCTGCGATCGCCGAACTTCCCGTCCCGCCCCTACGATCCCGAACGTGACTCGTACTTGATCCCGCCCAAGGAACAAGACACGGAGGAACCGGAAGGCGAGGGCGAAGACGAAGAAAACAACGATGGCGAAGATGGGGAGGAGAACGAGGCGATGGAGGAAGAGCCGCCGCTGTTTATGCCTGTGCTGGGCGGTCCGCTGCCCAAGCTGGACGAACGATTCAAAGAGAAGATGCGAGCCGTCGCCAAAAAGAAAAAGAAGAAAGGTGATTCCGACGGCGAAAACGACAAGCAGGAGGAATTGCGATCGCGCCAGTTCCAACGTCTTGAGGAATTAGACATGGCGGCGCAAGCGCTCGCATCCGATGAGCAATCGCTGGAAGAGATGTTCGAAGCGATGCAGGCGGCGATGCCCAACGAATCGTCACTGACTCCAGAACAAATGGCGCAACTTCGCGAGATGATGAACGGCAAGAACCAGCAACAGGCTCGAGCCATGTTTGAGCGAATGCAACAGATGATGGCTCAGGCGATGCAGCAAGCAGGACAAGAACCCACCCAGGCCCAACTGCCGATGCCGTCAGCTCTCAGCCCCATCGGCAACCAGAACGGCGTCATCGGTGGCGTCGAGCAGATCATTGTCGACCTGGATGACTTCGATTTAAACGCCCGCGTCGTGATCATGAAGATGCAACCCAAAGCGCGCGAAGAGCTATTGCAGGGCCTGCGTGAAGAAGGGCCGGAAGGCTATCGCCAGTTCATCAGAGATTATTTCCGCCGATTGACAGAGGTGCAAAGTAGTAAATGAGATTAATGGAAACGTTTCTCAAATCGATTGGCGTCAGTGAAGAGATCACTGCCGACCTGGAACATGTGCAAGTCGCTTTTCAGCGTCCGGCGGTGTTTTGGGTTGGGTTGTTGTTGCTGATTCCGGTGGCCTATTTCGTTTATATTCGGCAGCGCGACAATCTCGGCACGGTACCGAAGCGGTTTCGTGTGGCATTGAGTGTAATGCGGGTGGCCATCCTGGCGGTTCTGATCACGGTCGCGTCAGGGCCCTATCTGAAGATCGATCATCGGGTCACTAAGAAGCCAATTTTTGCCGTGCTGTTCGATTCGTCACAGAGCATGAAATTACCGGCCGGACCGTTTGCATCCGACCAAGAACTGCTTCAAGCTGCCAAGGCGGCAGGCTATGAAACGGGCGAGGGCGCAATTGACGCAGAAGTGCGTAAGGCATTGAATCGTATCGATCGTGCCGAATTGGCTCAGGCAGCGGTTCGCAGCGCAGATGAATCACTGCTAGTGCCCCTGCAGGAAGAGTACGAGATTCAGTATTACAACTTTGCTCGCAAGGCGACGCTGCTGGCATTCGACCCGTCTGGCGACCCGGCAGTGGAGACCGCAAGCGGTGGAACTTCGTCAAGGATTGGTGAAGCAATCTATCACGTATTGGAAGAAGCGGCTGGCCAGCAAGTCGCCGGGATGCTGCTCCTTTCCGACGGCCAAAACACCGGTGGCCCTTCACCTTCGCAAGCCGCTCGCGCCGCAGCGGATGCGGGTACTCCAATCTTCGTCGCTCCGGTGGGATCGAGCGAGCGTCAGCAAGACGTTTCGATTGTGGACGTTTACACATCGGGTTTGGTCGCGGTGGGAGATACCGTCAGCGTCCACGTGGCGCTCGAATCGCAAGGTTTCGACGGCAGGCCGGTGAAGGTCGAGTTGAAGGACGGCGAGGAGCTGCTCGATACGATGGATGCGGTCGTGCGGGATTCCGAACATCAACACATCGAATTGACGTTCGAAGCGAAACGCTCGGGGGCTCGTTATTTGACCGTCAATGTCCCGCCGCTTGAGGAAGAAGTTGAAGAGCTTAAAGCTAACAATGTCGACACGGCATTCGTCCGGATCAGCGAAGAGAAGCTGAAAGTTCTATTCATCGACGGACTGCCGCGGTGGGATTTCCGTTTTATCAAGAACGCCATTCGCCGAGACAATGGATTGGCGGGACGAACCGAAGACGTTCCCGACATTTTGCTGGAAACGGAATGGCGTAGGTTGCCGACGGAGCAACAGGCGGCTGTGTTGCCGCAGACGCTCGAAGAACTTGCGGCCTATCACACGATCATCTTGGGAGACGCTTCGCCGGAGATGTTGAGTGCCGACTTTGTCAAGCTGCTCGGCAAAGCGGTCCGCGATCGCGGCGTTGGGCTGGTTGTGGCAGCCGGCACACAATCGATGCCGCACCGTTTCACGAGAGCCTTCCGGGACCTGTTGCCTGTAAAACTCCGACGAAACACGGCTGGGATCGAAGCGCCTGTTTACAATCCGTTTCAAATCGAGATCAGTCCGGATGGCGTGATCCACGAGACGATGCGATTGTATGACGACCCAGGACGCAACCAAAACGTATGGGGACAGATGCCGCCTTATTATTGGTGCGCTGCCGTTGAACAACCCGCTCCCGCGGCGACAGTGCTGGCGTGGAATCCCAACGTCGAAAATTCGTTCGGCAAGATGCCGTTGATCGCGTTCCATTATGCCGGCGATGGCAAAGTGATGTTCGTCGGAACCGATTCGACTTGGCTGTGGCGGCAAAACGTCGGTGACCGGTTCTTCTATAAGTTCTGGGGACAAGCTCTCCGGTTCGTAGGTCGCCGCGACGATTCGGCGGGCAAGAAGAGCTACGTCGAAGTCCGACCAGTCCGTGCTCAGCCCGGCGAAGATGCCCAAATCGAATTGATGGCCTTTGGTCCGGACGGCACTCCAATCAAATCACCGACGGTCAAGCTGTCGCTGCTCGGCCCCGGGTCGCGCCAGACGGTTGAACTGACGGCAGACAAGAATCGCGAAGGCCGTTACAAGGGCAAGTTTACTCCTGAAGATCCGGGCGTGCACCGTCTCGTGTATCAACCAACGGGCGGCGGTGATCCGGCGGAAGCGACGATCCGAGTTCTGGTCGCTCCTGAAGAGTACCGCCATCCCAACCTGAATCGACCGACGCTGGAGTTGCTCGCCAGCGCAACCGGCGGCAAAGTCTTGAAACTCGACGGCTTTGGCGAGATTCCCGAAAAGTTGGCTGGCGAACCAGAACTCAAACAGCTGCATCACGAAGCCAGTATCTGGGACAATTGGTTGACGTTGTCGATTCTCGTGTTGGTCTATTCGTTCGATGTTGGCTTACGACGCATGATGGGACTTTCTTAAAGGTGTACCTCGATTAACCGCGACCCGGCGGGAAACGCCCTCGCCGCTGGCTTGCGGTCAGCACGTCAGATCAAAAAGAACCATGAATCGAATCCAGACGCAAACGTTCTCACGACTCATCGCATTTACCTCGGTACTGGCATTGTTGACAGTCCCCTGTGGTTCCGAATGCGACTCGGTGACTTTCGCCCAGGAAGTTGCAAAGCTGGACTCGGCCGAGATCCTTACCGAAAAGCGCGTTGTCGAGCGAGTCACCACGGCAGTTGACCGGTCGCTGGAGTATTTAGCCGCTCAGCAGAGGCCCGATGGTGCCTGGGATGGCAATAATGCGCCGAACGCGCTCGCATTGTTGGCTTTTATGGGACGAGGACACGTGCCCGGTCGTGGACCGTATCGCGATGTGCTTGAGAAGGGGAAGAACTTCATTCTCCGCACGCAGAACGACAGCGGTGTGTTCGTGCCCCAACGCACTGCCGGATCCGGGCCGATGTACCAACAGGGCCTCACCACGTTGGCGATGGCGGAAATGTATGGAATGGATCCAGATCCAAAGCTGGAAGAGGCTCTCCGCAAAGCCGTCGATCTGCTCGTTCGTTGCCAGTCCAACAAGGGCGGCTGGCGATATCAGCCGAAAAAGGCAGACGAAGATCTCAGTGTGACGGTGATGCAGATTGTCGCCTTACGTGCGGCGAATAACGCAGAGATTCCCGTGCCTGCGGAGACCATCGAAAAGGCCGTTAGTTACGTCAAATCGTGCCATCACAAAAATGGTGGCTACGGCTATCAGAAACCGGAACAGCGACCACCAACCAGCGCGGCCGGCATCGTTTCGTTGCAACTGCTCGGTAGGCACAAGGACGAGACGATCCCAAAATCGCTCGATTACTTAGCCGGAATGCCCGTCGAATGGGGCAACGGTGGAGGAATTTCTTACTACTACTACTTCCACTACTACGCGATCCAAGCGAATTATCAGGCTGGGGGAAAGTACTGGGCAAACTGGCATCCACGCGTGCGGGAGTTATTTCTCGACAAACAGAACGTCAACGGCAGTTGGGATCTTCCGGGCGGATCGGAGAAGGCTAATGTGGTCGGCCCAAACAAGGTCTATTGGACTGCGATGGCCTCGCTGGTCCTTGAGATCTACATGCACTTTTTGCCTGCGTATCAAAGGTAACAGGATGTTTAGCAGGATAGGACTCCCGATCGTACTGGTTGTCGCTGCCAGCGTCGTTGAGGCGCGCGCCGCCGAAAAAGCCGGTTCAATCAGCGGCAGGATCGATGCATCGGCCGGCGCGGCAACATCCGTGGCCGCTGTCAATCGCGCCGACGGCAAGCGACTGCCCGGAAAGTTCGATCCAGCAACGGGCAGCTTTAAAATCACGAACTTGCCGCTTGACGCAACGTACGACGTCATCATCGACTTCGCTGGCGCTCGCCTCGAGGGTATCAACCTCAAGGTGCCGCCTTCGGACTACGTCGAGGAACAACCGCTGTCCGAAGAAGACATCGAAATCATTCGCGAGAAGGCCAGGCGGATGAATAAGTTCGAGGACGTTGTCGAAATCAGAACAATTCAAGGCAACATCCAGCACGCCGCTGTCTTTTTGAACAAGCTGCGGACGCGGCCATTCTTTGGCTCCAAGCCAGGCGAGGTTGTTTGGCGAGCTGAGTTGTGGCATTTCGAGAAGCCGGAGGAGACGTGGGTGAAGGATCAGGGCGAGTTAGCTATCGTCCTGTATCGCCAACGCATACAATCCATGGATTATGCAGCGAAGTCGCACACCTTTGACCAATCGCTCGGCGGAATCGAACTGACCCACGAGCAATCCAACATCGACCTCGGCGAGACACCACCGCCGATCGCGAAACGGGGAATTCATTTCCGCGTTACAAAGATGGAAGCCTCGAAAGGACCGGTAGAGAAAAGCTCGGAATCGCTTCAACCTATTTCCAATGGAGGGTGAACTTATGTACCGCCCGCTACGCTGCACATCGCTCGTCCTGTTGATCGTGTTTGGATTGGTTGCTTCGTCATTTGCCCAGCGGAAGGTCGGTACGATCGGCCCTCCGCCTCGCAAGAACCCACAACGCCAGACTTCCGCCGAGGGTTTTCCGCCTTTGCCGTTGCCTGTGACTCCGCTTCGGCGCAGCGAACCGAAAGCGGAGCCGTCGCCGCCGTTGTTTACGGCGAAGCTGATCTATGGTGACGACCAGGACTACATGCCCAATCCCGGCGATGTAGACAATCTGATGCGTCATGCGCGCTATGAGCTGGGTTTGTGGTACGGCTGGAAGGTGTTGAGTCTCAAGGAGCTCGTTGCGCTTCACAAGCAAGGCAAGCGATCGAAGCTCCCGATGCTGCAAATGACAGGTTACGAAGCATTTGAGCTAACGTCCGATCAGCGCGAAGCGTTGCGGCAATATGTGCTCGACGGAGGCACTTTGTTCGGTGATGCGACGTTGGGTAGCCCCGAGTTTACTCAGTCATTCCGCAACGAAATCCGTACGATGTTCCCGGATCGCTCGTTCGATCTGCTGCAGGTCGATCACCCCATCTATCGAGCATATCACACCTACACGAATGTCCATTATTTCGATGTAGAGCAGGGCTACGATTTCCAAACGCAAGGCCCGCCCGAGTTGCTAGGCATGAACGTCGGAACTCGCACGGCGGTCATTCTCTCGCCGCATGACATGTCCTGTGGTTGGGACGAGTTTATCGCGCCGTCATCCAAGACTCGTGTTCCCAGCGCGCCTCGCGACAAAGCCATGATCCCGGGCGACGCGATTCGGCTTGGCTTGAACATCGTCAGTTACGTTGCGGCGCTACGCGAAGTAGGCGATATCGAGTCGGTGACTCGGCACGTCGTGGGGCCGCGGAAACGGGCTCGCCAGACGTTCACACTGGCGCAACTTCGGCATCAGGGCGACTGGAATCCAGACCCCAACAGCACCTATCAGTGGCTGCGGCATCTGTCACAAGAATCGAGCCTGTCCGTCGGCTTCGATCTGAAATTTGTCGATCCGGCCGAGCCAAACATTGCGGCTTACCCGTTCCTGTTCATAACCGGTTTCCGCAATCCGAAATTCACCGACCAAGAGAAGGAAGCTCTCCGGCGGCACATCGCGGCCGGAGGGTTCTTGTTCATCAACAATTGCTCGGGATTCCGTGAGTTTGATCAGCATGTGCGGCAGCTGATCGGCGAGTTATTCGCCGATCAAGAACTGTCTGTGATCGACCAAGAGCACGCGATCTACAAGTCTTTCTACAACATCAACGAGATTCGCGATCGCCGATCGGGAGCCGTGCGAGTTGCGGAACTGGAAGGCATCACCGTCAAAGATCGGCTGGTCGTGGTCTACTCTAAGAACGACATGATCACGCACCTGAAACAGATCAGCGATCCGTTTGGCAACGGGTTCGACGCCGAATCCTGTCGCCAACTTGCGATCAACCTTGTGTCCTACGTTTTGCAGAATTGAACGAGACAATGAAGTTCGGAGGTGATTATGTCGGTAGGTCAGAATCCTCTTTTACAAACCGGCCAAGCGGCCGAAGGCGATCTTGCCGCGATTAGGAAGCTGGGCGAGAGTCGCAAGAAGTTGAAGTCGGAAATCTCAAAGGTCATCATCGGGCAGGAACATGTCGTCGATGATTTGCTGACAGTAATCTTCTCACGCGGTCATTGCTTGATGATCGGCGTTCCTGGTTTGGCAAAAACGTTGATGGTACGGACGATTGCTCAAGCCATTGACCTGGACTTCAACCGCATTCAGTTCACGCCGGACCTGATGCCGTCGGACATCACTGGCACGGAACTGATCGAAGAAAACAAGACAACCGGCGGCCGCGAATTCAAATTCGTCAAAGGCCCGGTCTTCGCCAATATCCTGCTGGCGGACGAAATCAACCGCACTCCGCCTAAAACGCAAGCGGCACTTTTGCAAGCGATGCAGGAGGTGCAAGTGACGGTCAGTGGAAAGACTTATGACCTTCCACAGCCATTCTTCGTGCTGGCGACGCAGAACCCGATCGAACAGGAAGGCACTTATCCATTGCCGGAGGCGCAGTTGGATCGCTTCATGTTCGACATCCGCATCGGATACCCCAAGCCCGAGGAGGAGTTGGAGATTGCAAAGTCCACAACTTCGGATGCCAATATCGAAGTTTCGCGGGTGCTGACCGGTGAGGAAATCACCGAACTGCAGCGCATCGTCCGCCGGCTGCCCATCAGCGACCACGTCGGCCGCTACGCGGTCGACCTGGCTCGTTCCACACGTCCCGACGACGAGATCGCACCCGGCTTCACCAAAGAGTATGTCAACTGGGGAGCCGGCACACGGGCCGTCCAGTACCTTGTCCTCGGTGCCAAGGCAAGAGCCGCAATCGAGGGCCAGTACAACGTCACCTGTGATCACGTTCGCACCGTCGCTCCGCTGGTGCTACGGCACCGCATCATCGCCAACTTTCATGCCGAAGCCGACGGTGTAACGCCCGATCGCATTGTCGAGATGCTCGTTGACGTTGTGAAGGAACCGCAAGCGGAAAGCTATGCCTGAATTGAACAGCCGCTTTGGAATGACGGTTTCGTAATATGCCCACAACCACACCCCGCTACAAATACCTCGAACCCCAGGCGCTCGGCAAGTTGAAGAACCTGTCGCTGGCTGCGCGGCAGGTTGTCGAAGGTTTCTTTGCCGGCATGCACAAGAGTCCGCATAAGGGGTTCTCCGTCGAGTTTGCCGAGCATCGCGAATACACGCCGGGTGTCGATCCTCGACATATCGATTGGCGTGTTTACGGGCGTCGTGACAAGCTGTACGTAAAGCAGTACGAAGAAGAAACCAGCATGCGATGTTATATCCTGCTGGATACGTCAGCTTCGATGGACTACAAATCGGAGAGCGGTCTTTCCAAGCTCGAATACGCTTCATTTTTGGCAGCCAGCCTTTCCTACTTGCTGGCATTTCAGCATGATGCGGTAGGTTTGATCACGCTGGACGACCAGGTCCGTACCCAGGTTCCGCCACGGCAAGGTCCGGGGCATTTACGCGTCTTGATGGAGCGGCTCGAAGCAACCACCGTCGGCAAAGAAACGAAGCTCGGCGACACGTTTCATCAGCTGGCCGAGACGATCAAGCGCCGCTCGCTGGTCGTTGTCCTTTCTGATCTGTTCGATGATCCAAGTGAAGTGATTAGCGGGCTGAAGCACTTTCGCCACAAGAAACACGATGTAATCGTCTTTCAAACGCTTGACCCGGCGGAATTGACGTTTCCCTTCGACGATGTCAGCCGCATCGAGGACATGGAGACCGGCCGTGTGGTCACGAGCGATCCGCGTGCTTTCCGCGCGGCCTACCTCGAAGAAATCACTAACTTCCTGGAAGACGTGCGCGGCGGTTGTTTGGAAGCACAGATCGATCACGTTCTGACAGAAACGAATATCAACTTTGAGACATTCCTTGGAGCCTTCTTGGCCAAGAGACAGATGATGATGGTCTGATAGTAATGACATTCCTCAACCCAATCTTCCTGATCGGCCTTTTCTCGGCTGCCATTCCGCTAATCATTCACCTCAGCCGATCACGACGCACGAAGAAGATCCAGTTTTCGACGACGCGTTTCTTGACCGATCAGTTTCTTCGTTCATATCGGATGAGTCGGTTGAAGGAGCTGTGGTTGTTGGCGGCGAGAATGGCTTTGTGCGCGTTGCTCGCGATGGCATTCGCCCAACCGTTGATTCAGTCCAGCGGGCAATCGTTTCTGTTGGGTGGGAAAAGCCGAACTGTGGTGTTGGTCGTCGACAACTCGGCGAGTATGGGTTATGTCGAAAATGGTGAAATGCTGCTTGAACGTGCGCAACAGGCTGCCACAGATTTGCTCGACGGCCTCCAAGAAGGTGATCGAGCTTCCATCGTGTTTGCGGGGCGGCGCGATGCCGGTCCGGAAGTTATCTTTGACGAACCGACGCCGGAACTCGGCGATGTGCGACAGGCCATCGACATGGCACAAGTGGAGAGTCTCGGTACGGACTTGTCGGGGGCGGTCGTTCGCGCGGAAGAACTTGTGCAATCAGGCTCATCTACGACTAGCCGAGAAGTCTACATCCTGAGCGACTTGCAAGATACGGGCTGGGAGTTATTGGAAGACAACACTAGCGGCTCGGCCGACGTCAATTTCTTCTTTGTCAGCATCCGCCCGAAGGAGCCTCGCAACCTGGCCGTCACGGCCGTGCAATATGCGGCATCGCGGCCGATGGTCGGTGTTCCTTTCTCGATCAGGCCGCACATACGCAACCAATCCGGTGGAATCGTCGATGGTGACGTCGAGCTATTCATCGACGATAAGAAAGTCGGCCAACAGCGGCTCGATTCGTTGGCAGGTGGCCGTTGGGCGACGCCGACGTTCTATCACACCTTTGACGACGGCGGCTGGCACAGTGGATTCGTGCAAGTTGCTGATGATTCACTCGCGAACGACAATCGTCGCTACTTCGCATTCGAGGTGCTCGACAGCGTCAAGGTGCTGGCGGTCAACGGCGCCCCCTCTGGCGTCCCGCGGCTGGATGAGTTGTTTTTCTTGAAGGCGGCGCTTGGCGCGAGTGCGTCAGGTACCGGCCCCATCGATATAACGACGGCCCTGCCGAACTCGTTGGCCAACAGCGACCTGACGGGAATACGCGTCGTGATTCTCGCCAATGTCGAATCGCTGCCGTCGCTGGCCGTCGAGAAACTGGAGACGTTCGTCGATCAGGGTGGCAGCCTGCTCGTTTTCTTGGGAGACAAGATCAACACGTCGTTTTATAACCAGACACTCACTGGCAACAATCGACTGCATGGAGGGTTATTGCCCGGTCGTTTGACGAACATCGAAGGCGATCCGTCCGCGGAAATTGGTGCGATGCGGATAGGTGATACAGACGAAAGCCACGTTGTCCTCGCGGCATTCGAGGATCGAACGGCCGGCAACTTGGGCAGCGTGACGATCAAAGCGGGTTGGGAGTTCGAGCCGCGCGACTCAGTCGTATTGATGCGCACGAGCACGGGTACTCCACTGTTGTGCGAACGGTCGTTCGGCAAAGGGCATGTGATGTTGTTCGCCTCGACTTGCGACCGCGACTGGACGAATTTTCCAGTTCGTCCGGCTTATCTGCCTTGGGTCTACCGTCTGGTTGGGTATCTGTCCCAGGAACTGATCGGCCCAACGAACTTCTACAACACTGGTGATTCCGTGCCCGTGACCGTCTCAGCGAAGCAGGGCATGTCGCAACTGCTGGTCAAGAAGCCTGACGGAACGATCGGTAACGTCGGCACGACAAGCAACTCGTCTGCGCACTTTTCATTCGACGATACGCGGCAGGCCGGTGTGTATTCGATCTACGCAGCCGCCGCGCCGGGCGATGTAGGGATGTTCGTCGCCAATCTCGAGTCGTACGAGTCGGATCTGACTTACCTCGACCAGGTGTTGCCCGATACAGATGCAGCCGACTCGACTTCGGACAAGGTGAGCATCGAACAGGGAATTCGAGATGTGCTGTTGCCAGATAGAGCGCTCGTATCGTATGTCGACGATCCAGCGCGGGTCGCCGAAGTGTCGCTTTCAGCTCGGCGCGGAGTGCGGTTATGGGACCTTCTTCTATTCCTGACGTTGGCGGTTGCTCTGTTGGAGCCTTGGTTCGCCAATCGCATTAGTTTACGCCGTATATCGAAACCTAATCGAGTCCTGCCGTCACAGTCGTCGCCGAGGGGACGGCTGAGAGTCGTTTCGCGGGGCAACAGACAATTTGATACTCAGTCGGAAGATGCGCCGGAGCCGAGCGAGGTTGGTGTGACGTAACTCGCTTAACTCGCTGGACCAATTCACAAAACGACATTAAAGAAACATGCTTGCATCAATAGAATTCGACGGCGTCCGACACGGTTGGCTGTGGTTAATTTTGATCATTGCAGGTGCTGGCGTGTTGTGCTGGACTTACCGTGGTATCTATTTGCGTTCGGGACGCAACGTAACGTGGGGACTGATGGCTTTGCGAGCGGCTGGTCTGCTGGCGTTGGTCTTGGCAATCGCCAAGCCAACATGGACTGACGACAATGAATCAGTAGACCCGGGGCATTTGGCCGTGGTGTTGGACAATTCGCTCTCGATGTCGCTCGAAGGCCGTTTTGCCAAAGCGACAGAAGCCATAAATGAACTGCGCGATCAGATCGAATCAGATCGATCCGGACCGCGCGTCGCAGTCGACATCTTCGACCTGACGGGAACGAAGATCACGGATGACGTTCCGAAGGAACCGCGTCAAGAACGCACCGACTTGGCAAAAGCGACTTCAGAGGCACTCGGCCAACTCCGTTCAAAACTCTTGGTCGGATTGGTGCTCGTCAGTGATGGAGTCGACAACACAGGTCGGGAAGGCGCTGCCCGGTTGGCCGATGCTGGAACGCCAATCCATTCGATCGGATTCCACTCAGACACCGCAGCCAGTCGCCTGGACTTGGAGCTCGGCGAGCCGCAGGCTCCTCCACGGGTCATGGTAGACAATGAGATCAAGGTGACGATTCCTGTCTCCAAGTCGGCGGGGCCTCAGCTTGTCGCAACGGTCACCGTGCGGCGCGGTGGCGAGGAGTTTGCCCGCGAGCGAGTGACTCTGGCGGAGGGAACCGTTGAACAGCTTGCGCCCATCACATTTACACCAACCGAAGCAGGGAGCTTCGTTTTCACAGCATCGGTCTCGAGCGACACGGGCGAGCAACTGCTGGCCAACAACTCGCGGCATTTTCCCTTGCAAGTCGATGCCGACGCGATTGGCGTGTTGTACTTGGAAGGTTTCTTGCGATACGAATACAAGTACCTCAAGAATCGGCTCGAAGACGATCCCGACGTGAGTTTGGTCTCCGTCGTACGTCGCACCAATCCCGAGCGGGTTGATCTTGCGTCCGGCGAAACGTTAATCACACCCGCGCGACTTGAGAACCTCGACCTCGTCATCCTCGGCGACATGGAAGGGGATTATCTGTCCGAAGGCGAGTATGAAGCGTTGAAGAACTGGGTCGACGAGGGACACGCTTTGTTAGTACTCGGAGGATATTATTCGTTCGGCGCAGATGGCTTTCGCAACACGCCGTTGGCCAGCGTGTTGCCGGTTGTGTTTTCCAACGACGGGGTCGAGCAATCTGAAGAGCCTTTCATTCTGAATCTGACGCAGTACGGGCGGCAGCATCCGATCTTTGAGATTACCGGCGATAGTGTGAACGATCTCACGTTTTGGAACACGGCGCCTCAACTTCTCGGTTCGAGCCTCGTCGCACGAGCAAAGGCAGGTGCGGAGGTGTTGGCCGTGAATCCCAACATCACGATCGACGGACAGCCCGCCGTCGTGATCACCACGGGACGTTATGGCTCGGGCCGTACGATGGTTGTCACGGCCGACACTACCTGGCGTTGGACAAGGCTGACACGGGTCGCTGGAAAGAGCGACACGCTTTATTCGCGATTCTGGAGTCAGACGATTCGCTGGCTGACGGGCCGCGATATCGAAGAAAAGCGATCGCAACTTGTCGTCAGCACGAACCGTCCAGACTATGAAGTCGGTAAGGAAGTTTCGATCCGCCTGCGTCGGCAAGCAGAGTGGCAATCGGGAGAGGCAGGTCGTGTCGCCGTGGAAGTCGTGGATGAGGCTGGCAAACGTATTCCCATCGAACTCCGTAGCGGATCGGCCGAGCCGAATCTGTTCGTAGCCAGCTTCTATCCGTCATCCAGTGGGCGATTCGAATTGAATGCCTCGTTGACCAGCGAAGGAAAGACCGTCGCAAATCAAACGGCCGAATTCCTGGTCCATGGCTCCGATTTAGAATTGGCGGACACGGGCACGAATCGATCACTGCTGAAGTCCATTTCGCAAAAGAGCGGCGGCGTGTATGTGGATGTCGAGGACACGTCCAAGCTGGCTGACAGCATAGAGCGCAAGGAACGACGAGACGTCCGCACCGAGCGGACGGAATACTGGGATTCTCCGTTCTTGTTCCTGTTGTTCATCGCCGCCGTTTCCGGCGAGTGGATATTGAGAAGGAAGAACCATTTGGTGTAGTGCGAGTTGCGAATGACAAGTTGCGAATGACGAAATACCCAATGACGAATGACGAAAGAATGTCGAATTCCGAAATCCGAATGAGGTTGACTGTGACTGAACTCAACCTTCTTCATTCGTGCTTCGTCATTGGGTATTTCGTCATGCGTCCATAGGAGACGACGATGAGCACAATCGGCGCGTATCCCCAACTTGTTGATCAGTTGAACGAACTCCGCAGACACTGGCGAATCGCGAAAGTGGTGGAGGGATCGCTGCTGGTCGTAGCTGGCGGGGCGGCGGTGTTGATCGCACTTGTCGCCGTGGACAATATCTTTCAACTCGGGCTCTTCGGACGCTTCCTGATGGCCTGTATCCTGTGGGGAGGGTTGGGAACGCTGGCGTTCTCGCTCGTGGTTCAACGTTGGCTGGAAGATCGCCGCGAGGATTTCTTCGCCGCCCTGGTCGAAACAAAACATCCTGAACTCCACAACAAACTGATCAACGCACTGCAACTGGGACGTGGTGCGGAATATGGTTCCCAGGAGATTATCGCGGCGATTGTCTCCGATGCTTCGAAAGCAACAATCGATGTCGAGATGGAGGACTGCCTCGATTGGACGCCTGTCAAGCGAGCGGGCATCGGCACTGCCGTTGCAGTCCTGCTTTTCCTTGGTTATGCGATCTTGTTCGCTCCGCGTTTCACCAACGGGCTGAGTCGCGTCCTGTTGCCGATCGCCAACATTGAACCGTATCGCGCCACGGAGATCGACGAAGCGTCGATCAAACCGTCGGACGGAAAACGCTTTCCGGAAGGCGCCGCGGTCGAATTCACGGTTCGTGTTGGCGGCCACACGATCCCTGAATCGGCGACCTTGTTCCGCAGCACCGATGGCGAAAACTGGCGACCCGTGTTGATGCGGACCGACCGGCGCAGGACAAAGAATGACGCGACCTCGTTTCGATTTGTGGCCGCCGAGGCTGCCGAGAGTTTTCAGTTCTATGTAGCCGCGGGGGACGACCGATCGGAGCGGCGCCGCGTCGAGATTGTCCAACGCCCGCGGGTCGAGCAGTTCGGACTCACCTACCAGTTTCCAGGCTATACCGAGCGAGAAGAGCAGAACATTTCGGAGTCGGCCGGTGAAATCGCGGCCTTGGCAGGAACTCGTGTCAAACTCAGAGTGACGGCGAGCAAAGCGATCAAGGAAGCGTCGTTGGAAACCGAATCGGGCGAAATCATCGATCTGTCGGGCTCCACGGGAGACAAGACATGGACCGCTGAATTTGTCGTCTGGAGCGACGAAGCGATGGGCCGAAACCACTTGACCGGCTTCGTGCTTGCCGCACCGACACGTTATCGGATTCGGCTCGTGGACACCGACGGATACGAAAACGCCACGCCGTTGTGGAATGCGGTTACCTTGATAAGAGACCAGGTTCCCACCGTCTCGATTCCTGTCCCCGGACGTGACGAGCAAGTCAAGATCGAGGACAAGGTCAAATTGACGGTCGAATCGCGTGACGATTACGGTCTGGGTCATGTGCGACTGGTCTATCTCGTCAACGATGACCTAACGGTTCACGAAGTGGCCCATTTCCCGCACGCAGGAAAACCGGTGTCAAAGACGGTGGACGAGTTTGAATGGAGCCTCTCTGAATCGGGGATCCAATCGGGAGACGTCGTGCAGTACTGGGCCACCGCGGTGGATCGCAACACGGTGACGGGGCCTGGCGAAGCGGTGTCGCGAAGGTATTCGATCTTTGTCATCACGCCGGCGCAGGTCCTGGCCAAGCTGGAATTGCAGATGGACGACTATGCCGCGGTACTCGAAGAGCTGATTCGGCTGCAGCGCGAGAATCGTGCTCAAGTCGCGTCGGGAGTCGAGTTTGAAATATTGGTTTTGCGGCAGATCAAGATCCGAACAAATACCGCCGTGCTGGCTCGCGCGATGAAGAAGGGGGCACTACCGGTTGCGAATATGGTCGGAACGTTGAACGAGTTGTACGCCGGGCTGATGGCTGACGCGATCCGCTTGTTGGAAACCGGACGCGACACCAAAGATGCCGCCAAGGTCGGCCTCGTGCGGAATGACTCGCTGCCCGTTCAGGACGAGATCATTAAACAGCTTCAGGATCTTCTCAATCGTCTGCAACGCAACGAACAAGCTCGCAAGGCGCTGCGCCGCATCCGCAAGGAAGATGAAGCGGCGCACAAGGAACTGACACAAGCTTTGGAGACGCTGATTTCCGATCTTGATCGCCTTGTCGTTGACGAGACCGAGCTGATGTCCAAGCTGGAAAAGATGCCCAAACGGCCGGTTGAGGAGCTCAGCGAAGAGCAACTTGATGCGCTCAAGCAATTCGAAGAGTTTCATGATCGCTGGGCGAAGTGGCGCAAAGGCATCGTTGATGAACTGACGAAGCTGCCAACGGGATTCGTCGACGATTTCAACTTGCGAGCCGATGTGAACACGGTGTTTGAGGAGATCGAAGCGGTGGCTCAGCGCGGGAAGACGACGAAACTTGAAGTTGCCCTTGAAGACGCAGGTTCCAGCAAAGCAACCGAGATGTTGGAGGACCTGGAAACATGGATGCCCGACGCTCCGGATGCCTTGCAATGGGTGATGGAGGAGCCGCTCGATCAACGTCCGATGGCAATGCCCGAGATGCCGCTTCCCGATGCGCTCGAGGATTTGATTGGCGATCTGTTGCAAGAAGCAGACGACTTCGACGAAGAGGCCGACGATATCACCTCAGCTTGGGGCGACAACTTGAATCAGGCCGGTTGGGGTGTCTCGGACGGTCCGATCAGCAATTTTTCGGCCAAGGGCAAGACGGGAAATGATCTGCCGAACAAGAACGAAGTGAGCGGCCGGGCAGGGGACGGCCGGCGCGGTAAGTCGTCCGGACAGATGGTGGGTGATACGGCGCGCGGATTAGAAGGCCGCAAAACTCCCGCCCGATTGAACAATGAACGCTACGAAGAAGGCAAGCTCAAAGAAGAGGGTCGTCTTGATCCCAATGGCGCCACCGGTGGCGGGAAGAAGGCCGGTGCGGGACGTCGCGGTCTGCAAGGCGGCACGCCGCCGGACTTCCTTCGCGACATGGAGCGGCTTGGCGCCAAACAGGCCGGTATGCGCGAGAAGGCTGAGCAGATCTCCCGGCAGCTCGATACAACGACCGTCATGGGCCGGCGTTTAAAACAAGCTATCGAACTGATGAAGTCAGTGGAAGACGACTTGCGCGACCTGCGATACGATGACGCCGCTCGCCGGCGGAAGGTTGCCATACAGACACTGAAAGCATCGTTCGACCACCTCGATCGGACAACGGCCGTCCAGTTGAGTCAGGCCCGCGAGTTGCCAGCTCAGCTTCGCGAGGAACTGTTGCAATCGGCGGACGAAGGGTATCCGGAAGGGTACGAGTCGCTACTAAGAAGCTACTTCCGGGCGTTGTCGGAAGAGGAGAAGTAGCCATGCGTCATTCGTCATTCCCAACATCATTGGTCATTCTTTCGTCATTCGTCATCGCCCACGTATCGGCGGCGGAGAATTGGCATCTGGCGGACTGGTCGTCACGAGCCGTCGTTGAAATCACAGAGCCTATCGGCGGTGTTGATACGTCGGCCGTGAAAGTGCTCTGCCAAGGGCGGGGGAAATCGGATGGCAGCGACTTTCGCGTACTCAATAAAGATGGCCAACCGGTACCGTTTCAGTTGACCTTTCACAACGCGAGCCGCTACGCCTTGATCGCCTTTCGTGCGGAGAACGCACAAGCTGGCGAGCGCTTCTATGTCTATCATGGAAACGACACCGCAGAGCGGGCTGCGGAACAAGTCCTTGTGGATGAGAAACCGGGTGGCACTCCGGCGCAAGGTCCGTGGACGCCGCGGGCGGGCTTGGTGTTCAGCACGCTGCAACGTCCCGAGGTCGAGAATCCGGAGACGGTGGAACAACTCATAGACCTCATCGCTGATAGTAATGAGCGGTATGGTGGGCGATACCAACGCCGCGTGGCAGACGGGCATAATCCGTTCGGTCCGTCGGACTACTACGTCAGTGTCTACCGCGGTTGGATCAGTATCCCCAAGGCGGGCACTTACAAGTTCTGTACGGCCTCCAATGAAGCATCCTTCTCATTCCTCGATGGCAAGGAACTTATACACTGGCCGGGTCGGCACACTTCGGAGCGTGGGTTGCGCGGAGAGAAGAACGTGACGGTTGAACTGACCGAAGGGTTGCACTATCTGGAGTACTACCATGAAGAAGTGATGTTGAAACAGGTCGCGTTTCTGGGGTGGAGCCCGCCCGGATCCCCGGCGGGTCATTTTTCGGCGATTCCCGAATCGGTTTACACGGTTCCGCATTCCGCGAACGTTGTGCGTTACGAGAGCCAGCAGAGCGCGCTGGCGTCCTTCGAACCTGTCATCCTTGATTCGATCTGGCCGGAAGGTCACCGTGAAGGACAATACACGCGAGTGCGATTCGGCATTGGCGATCCGATGGCGTTTCCCAACGGGACGACCTATCGCTGGTTATTCGGTGACGGCGAATCAAGGGCAGGAGCCGAATGCGAACATGTTTATCTGAACTTGGGTCGGTACGATGTCACGCTGGTGACTGAGGGACCGGCGGGAAACGTGTCAAGTGTGTGGCCGCTGGAGATCTACGAGATTCAACACGTCACTGCTGACATCAAGCAAGGGCGGCCGGCGGAATACGCCGAGATCGCAGCGACCTATGATCCGGAAAAGTTGGACGCTGCTAATCTCAGGGAACTGGTGCACTTGTTTTCCGAAGGTGATAAGCCAGTCGCCGCATTACGAGTCGGAAAGGTCTTTGTCGATCGATTTGTCAGCAGCCAACCCGAGATGTTGCCTCGCGTGCAGCGGTTGATGGCTTTGTGCGCGTTGGAAACGGGTGAGAAGGGTGTCGACGAAGCGATCGCCCACTTCCAGGCCTCGATCACCAAAACGACACCTCCGGTGGAGAAGATCGATTCGTGGGCCCAGTTGATTCGGTTGCTGGGAATTGACAAGAAGCAACCAGAGAAGGCGCAGGAACTGCTCAGCCAAGTCGAGGAAACGACAAGGAACTCGGTCGTTGACGACGAGGTTAAAGCAGCCTATCGTCGCGCCGTCAACACTGCCGGTGACGTTCTGTTATGGAACGGCAACCGCGCGGAGGCACACAACTTCTACAAACGTGTCGAAGTCATTCGAGGCAAGTTCATTCCCAGGCAGGTTCGCGCGGCGCGCGTGGGAGCTTATCCGCGGGCAATTCGTGAGTATTTGGTGGCGGGTGATTATGGTGCAGCCTTGGACATCGTCAATCAGTGGGAAGATCAGTTCGCGACCGAAAAAGTAAAAGGGCACACGTTCTTTTGGCGCGGGACAATCCTCGGCGAACGACATCAATATCGCGACGCGGCTCGCTACCTGGCTCGTGCGATCGGCTTGGCGACGGGAGCGGGATTCGAAACTGAAGCGCGATGGCGGCTGGCCGGCGCGCTGGTGAAACTCGAAAGGAGCAAGGAAGCCGAGGCGGAACTCGTCAAGCTCGTAGCGACCGGTATTAACGATCACTTTGTCGAGTTGGCGCGACAGGAACTCGAGTCATTGAAGAAATGATGATGTCCAGAGATTCCTCAATGCCGAAAAGCCGCAACCAACACGGTAGGAATATGCTTGAACACCGCGTGCCTTGTGTTCTCTTGTGGTTGAGTGAGGCCCTTATCGCAATTGGTCTCCTGGCTTGCTCGGTCGAAGCCTTTGCTGTCGAGATTCCCACAGAGCATCATCCTTGGGGACGATTTCAACCAGATAGTTGGAGCCGCGTGCGAGTTGTCACCGAGACACTTGGCGCCGGCACGAGCTCCTCTCAGATCACGATCATCACGACGACACTGGTCCGTGTCGATGAGGATGGAGTCGTGCTGACGCGCGAAACAAAGATTGGCGACAAGGTGACTCGTGAAGAGAATGTCAAGTATGCCTGGGACGGGGCCAAGAGCGATCCAAGCACGCAAGAGAAATATGGCCTGGGCGAGGTCGATGTGGATCGCAAGACCTATGCCTGCCAAACGCACACACGAACGACAAAGGACAATCTCGGATCCTACGTCGTCAAGTCATGGTATTAACCCGACCAGTCGCCATACTTCTTGAAGCGGATCATGCGGGTCTCGGGCAAGCATCCGGAGACGACGTCGATGCGCGTTATCCGTCTGTCGGTAACCAGGACCACATTGGAGAAGCCGATCGTGTGCTGGCAAAGCGAGACGAAGTTCTCGGGACGGTCTGAAAAGGGAACGACGATTAGCTACCACAGTATGGATGTTCCCGGCGGATTGGTTTCTTCTGAAACCGAGGTTACTCATCCGCAGCAAGGCACCAAGCGGCGCAGTCGTCAGGAGTTGATCGAATACGAGGCTGTGCAATGAATCGTGCCAAGAAGAACTCAACACACACGAAGTGTAGATTGAGGAGCGAGCTGATGTCTTCGTGTCTATCGCTGCTAGTGGTTCTGTTGATGGTCGGATCAGCGTTTGCCGAAGAGGAGGCAGCGACCAGTCACAAGCCAGCGAACTTGCTTCCCAATGGCGATTTTGAAGAGGGGAAAATCACCCCGGTGCATTGGCAGACGACCGATGGGCTATCGTCGTTTTGGGTTGATGCCAAAGATCCGAAACACCAGATGGTATTGAAGTTCGACACGGACGTGCGGCAATCACAGGGTTACGACTGGTGGTTCAAGATTGCTGAGGGGGCTTCACCAAAAGACGCTCCAGCCAAGATCCCCACCGTCGAACCCAAGTACGACACTTTGGCTGGTTTGGATGGGGTGTGGTTCTGGAGTGATGCTATCCCGATCGAGAAACGCAAGCAGTATTGGCTGACGCTCGACGCGAAAGGCGCGGGGATGTTGGTGTGGTTGGTAGGTTATCCAGAGAAGCCTGACGTCTCCTTTGCCTCGGATGCAGGTGCTGTCAAACAGTATTTTGAAAAGGTCAAGGGTACCGCACCGGCAAACGAACGTATGCGAAAGGCCTTTATTCGCAAGAACGTTTGGAAGGGTCAGTTGAAGATTGGCGCCTCAAAAGACTGGCAAACTTTTTCACGCCGGGAGAAACCGTTTCACCCCACCAAGTACACGCCAACCGTCAAATACGTCCGCGTGTTGCTGTATCCGTTTTGGCCACCGGGCGAATACTATGTTGATAATGTTCGGCTCGTCGAATATGATCCAGCGATCCACGGCGCGGAGTAATCTTCAAGTTGCCGTTAGTCTTCAAGTTGTTCGTACAGTGGCAAGTGCCTGTAATAGACTTCGAGCATTAACAACTTGAGTGCCGTCGCATACAGCCGTCCGCCGGTTTGTTCACGGCTATCAACGACATTCCAGGTGCCCGCGAGCGATCCGTCTTTGATTTGTGTTGCGACGAGATGGTCGCGCAGTTTCTCGTTCCAGGCTACCCAGTACTGACCTTGCATGTGGTACATCACCTGCGTGCCATAGTACCAATAATAGGACGTCTTGCCTTGATCCGGTTTCGGCAGATGATTCAGCAGATAGTCAGCCCCTGCCCGCATCCGCGGATCGTTGCGACTGGATCCCATGAACTGGAGGCAGAGAAGTCCTTCGGCGGTCATTGCGGGTGTCGCGTTAGGATTTGTGTATCCAAACAACCCGCCGGTCGGCTTGTTGGCCTCGACAGACGCCAGCCACTTCGCCACGTTATTGATAGTCGGCTGCGGTGATGCGATCCCCGCCATTTCGCCGCTCTTCAGCGCCATCATTGCCCACCCGACGACCGACGTGTCTCCAGGTTGATTCGGCTTGTATCGCCAACCGCCGGTGCCGGCATGCTGTGCCTTGACGACGAAGTCCAGTGCTTTTTCCACGACTGGTTTGAGTTCTGGATCGTTTGTCATTCCGTAGACTTCGCAGAGGGCAATCGCGGCGATGGAGTGGCTGTAGATGTGTTGCGCATCGCCGCCGGCCAGGAGATCACCGTTGTCCTTCTGGATACTCCTGAACCACGTTATCGCAGCGGCAACTTGTTTTTGATACTGGCCCGCTTGATGCGTATTGCCTGCTGCCAACAGAGGCAGGAGCGCGAGCCCCGTGGCCGCTGTGTTCGATTTGACTTTTCCCGCACCGCTACAATTGGCGTGTTTTCCCTGACAGTTCGCGTGGAAGTTGTTCAAGCTCCAGCTGCCGTCGGCATTCTGATGGGTTGCCAACCACTCCAGGCCGTGATTCACGGCTACCTCGGATTCATGGGTACCGTCGAACAGCAAGATGTACTCCTTGCGGATGTCTCCTTGTCGCAACGTAAACATCTCGCGCAGACCGACACTGTCCTCGGCGTATACGACCCGTGTTGCGGTCGCGCGGGGCCGATCCAACGTACTGACAATGGGGCCAAACGTCGGCGGAACATCGAAGCGCGTGTTGCTTACTTCCCCAACGGCGACGTTTCGATCCGGCTTGGCCGGGCCCGCGGTCTCGCGTGGAGTTGGCACTTCGATTCGCGGCGGCGGTGCGTCGCTGCGAATCAACTCGACCGCCATCCGCTGGGCCGCAAGCTGCTGGCCTGTCTCCGCTTGGGGTGAGTCCAATTCGACGGATTCTCCCTGACTGATATCTGAGACAGCCGTCGGTGGATCGGCGGACCGTGAGAGATTTACGTTGGGGTCGGCTGGTTTGGCCTCGTCGCGATCGTCGCCAGTAAGTTGCGGCGACGTACCAAGTGCTCGCGGCGGAACAAACGCAACCTCGGGCGGGGCATCAAGCATTGGCTGAGACCGTGCCGTGCGAGCCAGCTTGATCTCCTCGTTCACGGGGGCAGGTAGCATGTCCTCTTTGGCCGACGGGATAATCGGAGTTTCCGGGTCGTCCGAGATCTCGGCTACTTGCTGCACGATGTCGGAAAACTCGCGCGTCGATGCCTCGGCCTGTTTCGGCTCACTGAGAATTGGTGCAACATCCGTGATAGACTCGTCGACGTTGATCGGGCGCAACGGCATGGTATCCAAATCAGGACTCAGTTCGGCCGGAGGCATCATTAAGTCCACCGAAGATCGAGCCAATTCACCGCGGTTGGTGACGTCTGGATCAGCAGGTGTCGGCGGCGGCTGTAGTTCGAGCTTCTCAACCACATCAGCCACTTCGATCGGCGCGTCGGGAGCCGCCATGTCCCGCTCGCTGGCCTGTTGTGGCTCGTGGATTTCCGCGGGCGCACTCGGCGTGTAGATCACTCGATTGGTTGGCAACAAACGAGCCCTCTCCACGGAAATCGTGGGCAGGAGATGCTCTGACTGGTTCGGCAGATTGATCGGTTCGGTCTCGCGGCGAACAAGATCGACTGCTGTCTCCTGCGCTTGGATGTCGGCGAGTTTCTCCCACGCTTCCTGGCCGTCTTCATGTGATTGATGTTGATTATCGTCGAACGGCTGCGAGCCCGCCTCTGCTTCGTGGATCTTCGTAACGATGATGCTGATGACGGTAGGCAACGACCAATAGGCCAAAACGACCAGCAGCAGCATGTGGAAAATCAGGCTTGCCATAAAGAACTGCGTGATCGACGCGGTCTCCGAGAACCAGCGTCGGAAGTTGACCAAGACGGCTGCGAAGAGAACGACCAAGATAGTAGTGACGATCGAAGCCGGCCATACTTCTCGAAGTGTCGCCAGGTGGGATGTGTCCCAGGCAACTTGTTCGAAAACCTCCGCTGGCTTGCTCACATAAACCGCGTCGGGTCCATCCCGGTTGCTGCAAAAGACCAACTTCGAGCCGTCGGGGAACAACGCCGGTTCGGTTTCATCGGCGGAGGTATTGACCTCATGGCCGAGATGCTCGGCGCCGCCAAAGCCGTTGCCGTTACGACTAGCAACATAGAGATCAAAGCTCCGCGGAGCGTTGGGCATCACCTCGCGATCCGACGAAAAAAACAACCTTGTCTCGTCGGGAGATGGAAACGGGGCTTTTTCATCATGTTCGCTATTGAGGCTAGCTAACGGTTGAGCGGGCGGCCAAGGCTGATCACCGTGTTTTCGGTGGGTGGTGTAGAGATCGAAACTTGCACGGGCGAGACGTTCTTCGACCGACGCTAGCGTGTGGACTTCGCCATCAGTGTCTTCGTCGTAAGAAGCGGCGCGCTGGGCCATCGCACGGGTGCGATCGGATGAGAAGTACAACGTGCGCCCATCCCGCGAAATCGCCGGATCGTACTCGTCAGCCGCCGTGTTGAGGCGCGGCCCGAGATTAACAGGTTCGCTCCAACCTGTGTCGCTGGACTTGGCAACGTACAAATCAAATCCACCGCTGCCGCCCTCGCGATCTGAGTAGAAGAATAACGACTGACCGTCGGTTGTTACGGCGGCGCCGATGTCATTGGCGTCACTGTTCAACTCGGCAACCGGTTCCAAGTGTCGCCATCTCCCTTGCAAATGCGAACGCCAGATGTCGGCCTTTCCGCCTGGGTCTCGCACGGTGCAGTAGAGCGTTTCTCCATCAGGGCTCACGCGAGGACTGAGGATTCGTGCGTCTGTTTTCTCATCGGGTAGCAAGTCCTCGACAGGCTCGACACCTCGCCAGACAGTCTGCAGCGACTCGAGCTGTACGGGAGTCAACGAATCGCGATCATCGACCGGCACGACGCGGACAACCTGTCTCGGTGCTGCCCAAATCCCGAGACCAACGAGCAGGAGCAACGCGACAATGCCGAGTAGCGTTCCAGACCGTCGATGAGTGGTTGGTTGAGACATGGTCTTGCATCAATGCTCCTGCAGCGCCGCGATGCGATAGTCCATACCTGCGCGATTGCACAAACTCATCACGCGGGCAGCATGGCGGAGCGCACTCTCGCCGTCTCCACGAATCAATGCAGTTTGGTGAGGATTGTTCTTCTTGGCTTTACGAATGATCGACGCCAATTGCTCGTCGTTGTATTCCTGTTGCACGACTTTGTACGTTCCATCGCGAAGGATATTGATGATCAATCCTTGAGTGGCTGCCAGCGGCTGGGCCTGGACGACCTCCGGGAGTTCGACAGGCAATTCGCGTTCCTGTTGATCAAAACGTGTCGCGACGAGAAAGAAAATCAGCAGCAAGAAGACCACATCGATAACCGGAGTCAGATTGGGGCCTTCGGACTCGATGTCGTTGAGTGGGAGTTTCATGGTCTCGCCATTGTTTAGGGTGGATATCGTCACCTTGCGCGAAGTCACCTTGTACTACATAGACATCAGCGGATTATCCGACTTCTTGCTCGATGCTGGTTGTTGGATCGGCTCCGATTCCTGAGGACTTTCAGAGACGCGAGCTGGCTCTGGTTCGTGAGCTGGCTCTGGATCATGGTCTTCCAAAGTGAGAGGATTCCTCGAACTAGCGAGAAACGAAACGGCGGGCATCAGTTGTTTATCCATTTCGCGAAAGAACTTCTCGAGCCGGCCTCCGATGAAGGATCCCAACAACAAAGATGGAATCGCCACCGACAGACCGCCGGCGGTCGTTAACAGTGCCATGTAGATCCCTTTGGCCAACAACTCTGCTTTCCCGAGGCCTGCCTGGCTTGCGGTGTGAAAGGCCATGATCATACCGACTACGGTGCCCAGCAATCCGACTAGCGGCGCAATGTTGCCGACTGTGCGGAGGGGGCGAATTTTGGCTTGTGCTTCGGACATTTCGCGCACTGCGGCGTCTTCCATCGCCTTCTCGATCTCTAACAACGACCGGCCGTGCCGAAGTACACCTGCCTGCAAGATCGCAGAGATCGGCGCCGTAGTCGTTTTGCAGAGTTCTGCAAACAGCTCCGGTGCCGTACCGGGTTTTTGAGTCAAATGGTGGAGTGCGTCGGTGAACTCGTCAGGTATCATCCGGTCACGGCGCACATTCATGAGACGCTCGAGAGCAACAGTTGCCGCCACAAGGGAGAACAGGGCGAGAACGCCCATGAACGCTACACCCGTCGCACCACTGTCGACGATCATTGCGAGAATCGAATTGGCCCTTGTGTCTGCTGGATCAGATGGTGCCCCGGTTTCATTCTTGGACGACTCCTTGGTAACCGCTTCTTCTTCGTCTTGTTCTTGCGCCGCCGGTGCGGCATCGTCGTTGGTTGCCGCCGACGGTTCTTTCGGCTGGGCATCCTGCCCCGGGACCTTGGATGCCATCCAGATCGCTGCCAGCGAAACAACGAGCAGTGCAATCCAGCGCTGATAAGGTGTTCGTATCTGCATCAATCGTCTCCCATCGCGGTATCCGATAGCTTCCGGTTTGCCTGCTACTTTTTCTTTTCCAACTCTGCCAGAATCGTCTTGGCATCGTTGACTCGTGGATGTTTGGGGAAGTCTTGAATCACGGTAACAAGCATCTTCCGGGCCGCATCGGGGTCCTTGAGCTGTATGTAACAACGCCCCGCTTCAAAATAGCTCAACGGTTGCCATTGCTCGTGTTTGAACCCGAAAGCAACTTCGGAAAAGCAGTCGATCGCCTCGGCGTACTTCTTCTGCGAGAACCAGCATTGCCCCATCATGAACCAACTCTTGGCGGCCGTCTCGGTATCTGGTTCGGTTTCAGTGACTTGCTTGAAGATGGCCTTGGCTTCATCCAGTTTGTTTTGATTCTGCAGTGAAATGCCCAGCCCATACCGCGCCTCACCGATGACCTCAAACTTGGGAAACTGCGCGATCAGCGCGGCGTAGTGCTGTTGGCTGGGACCCCACTGCTTTAAGTTGGCAGCGCACATCCCGCTGCGATACAGCGAACGAGCCCGGAACTCCTTGGCGGGCTCTTCCTGGGATGCGGCGACCACTGTGAATGCCGCCAATGCCTCCGGGAATTTCTTCTCACGGAACAAGCTTTCTCCGAGCAAGTGGCGAGCGGCATGAGCCAATTCTCCCTTGGCAAACTCCTTCAGTTGTGCCTGCAGAGTTTGAACCGAGGCGGCGGTCTGCTCTTGTTTGTGTTGCACGGAGCCAAGTTTGTAATACAGCTTTTCTCGGATTGCCGGTTCGGTCGACTCGACCGGAATCTTCAATCCGGCCGCCAGTGCGGTTGCCGCCAGGGGAAGTTGCTCCGCCGACTCGTGAAACTCGCCGACGCGATACCAACTCTCCGCCGCTCTCTGGCTCATCGGCAATTTTTCGGCGAGTTGACGAAATGTGGCTGCCGCCTCCTTCGCCTTTTCAGTGTCGAGATACGCAAACGCCAGTTCGTAGTAGACATCGTCCGCGCGCTCGTAGTCCGGCTTGTCCTTCAATAACGCGTTCAGGCCGTTGATCGCCGCAGCGTGCTGTTTCAATGCAACCTGACAACGAGCCAATGCGAATCGTGCACCAAGCGCATCTGATTCGACGGGCTTGGTAGCGATAAACTCTGTCAGATCCTTGACACCCGGTTCGTACTGCATCAAGCGCAGACGACACATCCCCCGCAGGTACTTGCCGCGCGGCGCAATCTCGACAGCCGCGTGCTGCGTAATGAGTTGGTCGAGACTTGCGACGGCTGCCTTGTAATCCAATTTCTCGAATTGCGCCGCGGCAGTGCCATATAAAGCCGCGGGCACAAAGGCGCTCTCCGGCAATTGCTTGATGAGATTCTGGTAATCGGCGATCGCCGCATCGTATTCCTGTTGCTGAAAGTGAATCTCGCCAAGTTGGTAGATCGCCTGATCGCGATAGGTGCTCTTCGGGTGAGCCGAGTTCAGTTGATTCAGCACGACAACCGCCTCTTTCAACTGCTCGGCCCCCCGTCTGCTGACCGCCAACACGATCAGCACCTCATCGACATGTTTCCAATCCGGTTTGGCTTGCTGTGCCGACTGCAACACCGGCACCGCGTCTTTTGCGCGTCCCGCATCCAGATGACTGCGGCCGATCCACAGCCTCGATTCAGCCAACAACGCCGGGTCCTTAAAGGCCGGTGTAGATTTCGTCAAATGGTCGATAGCCGCATCATATTTCTGTGCTGCGTGCAGACTTACTCCAACGCCAAGGTGTGCTCGCGGCACGTCTTCGTGTTGAGGAAACTCGGCGACAAGGCGGCGAAAAAAGGCTTCGGACTTGGTGGGATCGGGGACTTCCGCACGCAGATAACTTTCCGCGCCGGTCAACAACACCTGGGGCGCCAGTTCGTGTTTGACGAACTCCGCGTTGGCCAAGAACGTCTGACTGTACTTCTGTGCCGCAGCAAAATCCTCAAGTTGCAGCGCGCCACGTGTCGCACGGTAGAGCGACTCGGGTGCCTTCTCATGCTTCGGATTTTCGGCGGCGAATTGAGCAAACTGCGGAACCGCTTCCTTCTGTCGATCGGCGATGGCAAAGATGGCATCGATTCGTCCGTATTTGCACAGCGGCAGGAATTCGCTTTTTGGATACGCCGCAATCGCCTGATCCAGCGCGGTGATTGCCTCGGCAGGTTTCATCAGTTTCACGAGGGTGCGTCCCAACCAATAAGCAGCTTCCGGGGCATCGTCTTGTTTCAAGTTGACGACCGCAGTGAAATGGTTCTGAGCCGATGGAAACTCTTCGGTGCGGAAACGGCACTTGCCGGCCGCCAGCAGCGCGAGCTCGATGTAGCTGCTTTCCTTGAACTTCTGCGGGAGTGACTCATACTGTGCGGCGGCTTCCGGCAGCTTCTCTTGCTCGAACAGTGTTTGTGCGTACTTCATCAGGGCGAAGTCCGCGCTCGGGAATTCAGCGGCCGCGGCGGTTTGCGCAAATAGCGGTTCCGCCTCGGCGAACTTGTTCTGATTGAACAGCGACACACCGAGACGCAGACGACAATCGTTGGCCAATGGATTCTCAGCGAACTTCGTCAAGAATGCTTGGAACGTTGCAGTCGCTTCCGCTTCCTTGTCTAAGTCCTGGAATGTCGCGCCGAGCGCGTGTTGCACTCGCGGCAACAGCGGGTCGTTCGGGAAACCGCCAACGAGCTTCTGATAAACCGGCACTGCGCCCTGCAAATTGCCGGCCAAGCACATGCACTCGGCTTGATAGAAGAGCGCCATCGGAATTAGTTTGCTGTCGCCCTTCTTCGCCGGCACTGCCGCAAACGTTGCCACCGCCTGCTTGAACTCTTCCGGTTTCTTCGAGACGAGTGCGGAGTTATAGAGAGCCAGTCCTAAGTTGAACTGCGCGCTGTCGAGCGCCTGAAACTTTGGGAATTTCGTGAGGACCGTGCGAAAGCTAGCGGCCGCTTCAGGGAACTTCTTCTGCTGAATCTGGCAGACGCCCAGATGATGATGCGCCGTCGCCAGACGTAGGTGTTTTGGATAGGCTTGGATGAACTGCTGCCAGCGCGTGGCCGCTTGATCGTACAGCTTCTTCTTTTGGAAACCCAGCGCGACACTGTACTTTCGTGTGGCAACTGGGTCTGTTGCCTGCTCTTGTGCCACGACTGGCGAGCTTGTCAAAGCCGTGAGAAGGGCCCCAACTACGAGCACCTCCAGGCGGCACGGCAGTCCTATCCAACGACGCGACATCACCGTTTCCTCCATAACCGATGTGACGCTCTATCCATTTCGCCGTCACTAAGAGCTCTCTGGCCAGTAACGCGTCAACGGATTTCGATGCGACAACTGCACCCCAGAATATCGGGAAATCGCGGTCAGTCAAGCATGGGCGATCGGTGCAGGAACTCAAGGCAACGCCAAGCCAACCGTCGATCGGCATCTGACCCGCTCAGTCAGTCAGTTTCGTGATCGGCATCAGTAAGAGTTTGCGGAATTCAACCTCCGAACCCTCCGCCTGCAGCGCGATTTGCCCCTTGGTCGCGGTGCATTTGGTGCCGTGGTTCACCAGATCACCGTTGATCCACACTTTGACGGAGTCCTTGACGCACTCGATGACCATCGTATTCCACTGTCCCACTGGTTTTTCCGAGTCGTCCGTCAGGTTGAGGATCCGCCGGGCCTTTCCCTCGGTAATTCCCCACTTCTCCTTCGGGCCACGACGCCTGACCATATTGGGCACGGTGATGTCCTCGACGATGCACCAGAAATCGCCTGCGTGGCGATGATTCATCTGCACCTCGATCGACTTGGGAAACATCTTGTAAAGTGCCCGCGGCGTGGACGCATGGACCAGTACACCACAGTTACCGGGTTTGGCCGCGAAACGGTATTCGACTTCGAGGCGATAGTTTTCGTATTTCGCATCGGTAATCAAATGGCCACCCGGCTTCCCAAGACTCACGAGCATCCCGTCGCGCACGACGAACGTTGCCTTGGCATCGGGGTTCTTGTCCAGATGCGGTACGTCGACGTGCCAGCCTATCAGGTCCTTACCGTTGCACAGGCTTGTCTTTGTTGAATCAGACGCCGTCGCTGCAGTCTGCTTTGTCAAGGCAGAGTCCTTGGCGGTCAAGGCATCTATTCCCACGGGCTGTGCAGCGAATGCCGTTTCGAGCACGGTGAAGATGGCAACAAGGGCAATCAACGATAGGACAAAGCGAGTCATAGCGGCTCTCCTGGAGATCGGGTCGGCGATGTCGGGGGGGATCAGTGAAGCATTTTTAATAGACGTTGAACGTAGCTCAAACGCAGTTCCCAGCCCATGCAGGAACGGAACGCTTAGCAGTGTTCGATCTTCTATTGTCGTCTTTCGCTCAGCGAAAGCACGTTCCTTTCGCGGAGCGAAAGGCGACTATCGGACAGTAATTCCTCGAACGATCCTTACGCCTGCTCAGTCGAAACTCTGCTCATTCGTTCGTGTGTGCGTGAATCGATTGAGCGTAACGCAGCTTGCCCGTGTATCCGTCGAAGTACTGAAAGATGACATGCGGACGCGGGAAAGCGACCCACCGCTCGCCACCCACATTCTGCGGGTTGTTGAAGACGTTATTGATCTGCACAACGCAGTAGCCGGGACTCTTCAGTTGATCGCGTGGGATGTCCGTGCGAAAGTAGCTGGACCAGTAAATGTCGACCTCGCGCGGGCCATACTTGAATTTGCCGTTGGCACGTCGATCACCCTCGTCGCTTGCCCAGTGGTTGTTCGAGTTGTGTGGGCCGGATGCCATCTCCCAGACATTGTCGGTAATCTTTATCACGAAGCTGTTGTGCAAATCACCAGTCAGCACAAAGACGGGTTTGTCGAGCTTGTCCCAGGCGTTAATCAGACGTTCGCGTTCGTCGAAGAACACGGTCCAGGCGTCGTCCTTGTTCTCCGCGCGAACCGCTCCACCGCCGACATGCGGTACCATGAAGTTGACAGATGAGACGACGAAGATGAAGTCCGCGTCGCTCTTCTGCACACCGCTGAGCAACCACTCTCGCTGTTCTTTACCCAGCATCGACAAACCTGGCTTGTCTGGCTCGCGCGTGTCGTGCATTTCGCGCTGGCCTCGCGTGTCGGTGAAGAAGAAGTCACAATTGGCGAGCCGCATGTTGTAGTACGATCGGCGACCGATCGAATAAGACGACGTTCCGTCGGTCTTCGCCGCGGGAAACACCTTGATTCGATTCTTGTCGACGACTTTTTCAATTCGATAGACCCCGGCATTGGGATCGCCGCCAACTCCATCAAGTGCATTGTCATTCACGCCAGCCGTTCTGGTTCCCCAGTGGACGTGCAGGTTGTTGTGTTGGGCGAGATCTAGTTTTGTGAAGTCCGCTTCGGTGTCGACCAAGACATCGCTCCCGGAAGTCAGCTTCGCGCGTCCGAAATGCACCGGCTGCTTAAAGGTTGTCGGGTTGCTCCAGCCAAGATAGTCATACCAAGCGCGAATGCCAATGTCGCGAAACACGGCTCGACGGTCGCGCAATCCTGGCGTGCCAGCGCCCCAGATATCATTCAGAATCTCGTGATCGTCCGACAAAAAGAACGACGGCACTTCACGATGCCAACGGGAGAGATTATCCGCCTGACGAAAGTAGTGTTTGTAGTTTTCCCAAACGCCGACGATCGTCGGTGCGACGCGGACGACCTTCGGCGACTCTACAGCCGGACAATCGACCTGTGCTAGCCATTGTGACGGTTTGAACTCGCGCTGAGACTCGTAAAGCCAATCACCGTTAAGGATCGCGAAATCGATGTCGTCCGCGATTCGATCGAGCATTGTGCGGAACGTGGGTAGCGCCGGACCGATGCTGTGGCCGAGGTTCTGATTATTGCCGCACGCGAATTCGAAACTGAAGTTGAACAGGCCTTTGGGATTCAAATCCTTGTCAACGTAGTCCCGGCCATTGGGCAGTGTGCGGAACGAGCCGCCTCGACCAGTTCGCACCGTACTGCCTGGAATCACCAGCTCGTAAAAATATTCTGTTCTTGCTTTCAGATTTTTGATGTGAACCCAGCCGGTATTGTCGTGGTCCAACCGCGTTGGCACCGGATCGGTGATCTGATCCATGGCGTCTTGTGACAGCCCGTAGCGGACCTGAAAACTCGACTCGCGTGACATCCGCGCCCAAACACCGATCCCGTGAGCGCTCAAACGACCAAGAATTGGGCCAGTCGTAATGTGCGGCAGTTCTTCGTCCGCAAGGCACGGTGCGGCAAGGCACGTAGCGATCAGTAACAGAATGGATTGGCCGTTTGATTTCATCTATTCGTCTCCATTGGTTTGAATGACCTCGATGCCGCACACAATTGGGAGACGCAGACTTTCCGTTGTTCCACTGGCGGGTGCAAGCTCGACAACAAGGTTATTGGTAACCTGTATTCCGCTAAACTCTCGGACGACACGGGGCTTCTTTTCGGCCGGCACGTCCAGGCTCTTCAATACACGTTTATCCTGAATCGCCACACTGCAGAGTTGGCTTTCAGTTTCGCTGCCGGGAGCCGGAGCGAAGTGGAGGCGGACCGTGTATTCCTCGGGAGTGTCGTCCGCGCCAAGTAATGGTATGGAAAAGCGAGTTAGCCCGCGTCCGCCCGAGGAAGTGACCCAGGTGAGTTCCGGTGAATCCGTAACCGTTGCATCACCGTCGTGACTGACGAAGCCGCCGCCCGCTGCGAATGTTGTTTTGAGGTCGAACGTCAATGCCAGGCCTGTCTTGTCCGTTGATTTATTACGAGGATTGTCGCTTGGGCGTGGCCAGGACAGCCAGAGCTTTCCGGTTTGATCGCGGCGGTCACCGGGTGCGCCGAAGTTCATTGCCAACTGCCGTACAGGCGTCAATGGACCGGTCTGGCTAAACAGACTCCACGGCCGACGGGGCTTGCGCGGCTCCAGCACAATGGTGGAGGCGATGGAGAACATACAAACACAGCCAGCACTTGCCTCGGGCATCACGACAAGACCGTTCGTGGGGATCGCATTGATCCAGCAGCCCAGCCGATGGCCGGCAAAGTGACGCGTGCCGGAATCGGTCTTCAGATCGTAGAAGCCCGTGAAACCGCTACGGAAGACTAGCATGTTATCCGAACCGGTGAGCATACCGCAGTGATGCCCCGGCCTGGCGATGCTCCAGGGGACTTCGACGCCAGTCAGCGGATGGAGCCGCGTCTCTTGCTTGCCCGTTCGGAGATCAAACGACCACGGCTCGGCAATAATTCGCTTGCCGATGATGATCGGCCGATGTCGATAGTTGGCGTCTCTTGACCAAAGCTTGTAGCCAAGTGTTGCCGAGAGCGCCACCATACGACGACGTTTGAAGTCGCCCGCAATGAACTGCTTCCAATAGTGACCGTTGGCATTAGCACCGCAGAAGATTAGCGTATCATCGTGGTACATCAGTGTCAGTTTGCCACCGCCGGCACCAATGTCGCTGCAATCAGTGACGTCGACAGGTTTCTTCCACAAGACGTTACCCGCCTGCGCTTCGATCGCTACGGCCAGGCGAACGTCAAGTTTCTTCAAACGCTCCTCGGCAAACTTTGCGGCTTCACCTGTCAGCGCTTTCAGCTCAGTCTTGTCTTGCCGCAGGATCTCGTCGCGCTGCTCACTCGTGACGCTACTGTCAATGAAGTAGACACGATCAGGACCGAGCGCGATCGCTTGAAAGTCGATGCTCTTTCCCTGATACGTCCACAGGTGTTCACCGGTGCTCGTATCGATGGCGAAGATTGCGTCTGTAGCGGCAGCTCCCGGGTTGCCGCGACGACGGAACTGTCGCGCGATGACCTCGCGGGTCGTTGCGGTTCCAAACAGGCGGCCATCCCGATAAGCGATGTAGCCCCACTGATGCGTTTCGCGATTGACCGCCTCTGGTAGCGTATAGACCGCCTTCACTTCGCCTGTCGCGACGTCGTGTGCAAAGACGCGGTCGGGAGTCATGTGAAAGAGCAGATCCTCGCCGGCGGCCAAATTGCCGGGTGCGATATTCCGAAAGACGCCGGTGCGAACCGCTTCCGGGTTCTCGACCTCCCACAATTGCAGTCCGTTGTATGCGTCGTAGGCCATCAGGCTCGTCTCGCTTTGTACGAACATGCGGCCGTCAACGACCAGAGGGCCGACCGCGCCTTGATGTCGGTTGACCATCAGTTCGGGTCCTGGGTCGCCGTACCACAGCACGCCAAGGCCGCCTTGAACAACTTTGTCGCCGCTGCTGGCTGTGTTTCCAGGCTCTGCGTATTGGTGCGACCAATTACCGGCCCCAGGAAGCGTCCCGCGTGTGAGGGTGACCCAATTGTCGTCCTGTTGAACAGCGCTCTGCTCGCCGAGTTGCGTCTTGCGAAGCCAGTCGTCCAGTGCTTCCGAGTAGGCGCTATCCTGGCGAGCAATAGCAGGCCGTCCTAGACAGATGACACCCCCAGCTGGCTTTAGATGACGCCCGACCAAGTCGGCAGCCGCCGGAAGCTGTCCCGTAATCAGCAGACGATCGGAAACGATGAGATTCGCGAAGTAGCTAGAATATGGAATCGATGCGTCGTCTGTGTGATGGATCGTCACACGGTGACCGTAGAGGTTGGCTTTCGAGAGAGATCGCCGTGATACGTTTACTTTATCGTTGTCGCTTTCGATTCCATAGATCTTCAGGTCGCTTTGGCGTGCCAACTCGAATGCCAGTCGTCCTGTTTCACTGCCAACTACCAGGCAGAAGCCTCGTGTGACACCGGTCCGTTTTAGAATGCCCGCGGCAGCCGCCTTGTAGATGTCAGTCCATTTGTCCACAGCGTATGGCTCTGCGTCGACCCGTGGTGTCTCGGATTCAGCGAGTGCGGACTTCGCAGAACCAAACGCGTAGACCTGGCCGTTGGACGTGCTCACGAAAAGCTGACCGTTGGCCGCTGCCAAGCCTCGCGCATCACCGTCGATGTTCGCCTTCCAGACCTGTTTTCCCGTCGCCGTATCGAACGCAAGGACTTCACCCGCGCCCCCTGAAAAGACATGTTCCCCAGCTACGATCAAAGACGAATTGGCGCTGCACGGCGTCCGCCAGCCAACGCTGACTTTGTCGAGTGACTGGAGCTGTTCGGAGAGTTGCTTTTTCTGCTGTTCGTATTGCGCCTCACCGATCTTGCTACGCTGGCGGGATAGTTCGCGCAGCTCGTTTTTGAGTTCGCTCACCCGAGCACCAATTTTACCGTAGGACTTACTATCAACTCGCGCGATATGACTTCCCGTCGTGACAAAGCTGGCCTTGCCCGTGCCGGCGATGTGCGAACCCGGACTGTAGAGATGCAACCGTCCATTGATCATGATCGCATTCGTGCCAGCGACGGATCCTGACGAGAAGCCCAGGCTTGTCATACCTGCCCCAAGCAGTTGACCGGTCTTGCGGTCGAACGACTTCGGTCGCGTGCGGCCCGAGGGAACATAGATGTGGGTGGGTGAGGCGAGCAAATAACCTTGGGGCGAAAGGTCCTCGCGGCCAGCCTCTTGATGGCTGATGTTGTCGTTTCGCCAGAGGACGTGGCCATCCGCCGCATCGACGCCACACATGTAGACATTCTCATGTGGAAAGATCCCTGCGCCAAAGTACGCCACACCATCGTCAACCAAAATACCTGTACGAACAGGCCACCGCGAAATCATCTCACCGCGTCCGATAAACCACTCGTCGGCCGGACCCGCACGGTAATTCCAAATTAACCTTCCGCTGCCAGCGTCAAGGCAATAAGCGTAGCCGTCGTCCGATCCCACATAGACGCGACCATCAACAACGGTCGGTGCCAAGCGCACGGCGGCTCCCGTAAAGAAGCTCCAACGTTCGGTCCCGCTGTGCGTGTCCAGGCAATAGACCTTGTGATCCACCGAAGAGCCGAAAAAGATATTCTCTCCCACGACCGCCACTTGAAACGCGTCGTCGAAGCGCACGCGGTCATAGAGATCCTTGCCTTCGACAGTCCTGCCATCGGGCCCGGTCCATGCACGACGAATGGTGCTTGGGGCGGTACGTACCCAGCTTTGCTTAAGCGGCAAACTCAATTGCTCGTCCGTCGCTCCTGCTCGCGTGAAATCGTGCAGATACGTTGGCCAATCAGCGGCCGCGACCGTCGGCGTGCGGAGGACCGCAACCGCCAAAACGAGAAAGTAGATAGATCGGGTGCAATTTGTCGAGTCTTGTCTCATCAATCAGTCTCCTTGAAGACACAGATGACGTTTACAGATTAGTTTGTTTGCAGCGGTTTTCACATCACGTCACCTCTCCCTTGGGAGAGGTCGCGGCTTCAGCCGCGGGAGAGGGGCTTTATCGGCTTTCATAAAGTGAAATGGTTCACACTGATCAACGTCGCACTCTCCCGGCCGCTACCGCGTCCGACCTCTCCCAGAGAGGGTTCTTCGCCGAATTTAGTGGGTGATTGTGGGCGTCAGATGGAGCTTTCCGCAGTAGAAGAGAATTCGAATTCGATAGTTCTCGAAGGATCGGAAGCCGCGAGCGGCCGACTTAATGGCCTGGATGCGGCTGTTGAAG